>Ga0209700_102921_pt1 | contig 33706 bp, 16 predicted proteins | sample SiratroredBW_FD_187528 | JGI IMG/M metagenome (GOLD analysis project Ga0209700, IMG submission 187528) | Root nodule microbial communities of legume samples collected from California, USA - Siratro red BW (SPAdes) (version 2) | ecosystem: Host-associated > Plants > Roots > Nodule | place: USA...
GTTTTTTTACACTATGTTAGGGGGGAAGTGTAAGGTTCACTCAATCTTACTTTTGAGTTGCATTGGAATCTATTTTTGTGTCACAAGTCAGGTGTTTGTTTCTAATGTAAGGAAGATGAAAAGACTGGTTTGTTGGATGTAGTTGGATACTTATTGGCCTATGTGTTATTTGAAGTTGTCGGTTCAAGGGTGTGGTTGACAACTTGTGAGCAGTTGTTGGTGGCCGTTAAGTTCTCGGGTGGTTGTATAGTACACTAATCTTTTAAACTTGAATAGTTGTAAGAGTGTGAGAGCTTTGTGAGTGGCTTTGTCGGCCATGCTCTATTATGGTTATATAATATATTTCTGAGCAAATATTATCGGTCATGCTCTATGATAACCGTGTAATAAAGAAGTTTTAAATTATAAAATTCTTTATAATTATACCACTAATCCTTTAATTTGACTACCTTGTTCATTTCTTTGTCGACTAAGTTTGAGATTTGTTGGCTCTTAGGCATCAAATTTACACGTTTCTTTTTTGCTGTATATTTCTGAAAATTATACATCTATACATGCTGTTAACTTCCGTCAATAAAATAGTTATCTCTTCAAAATACTCATATTTTATTTATAATATGTGATTTGTTATGTGGTTTTCAAGAAAGCACATACGAGATTCTAGGGGGAAAAAATCATGCACTCAACAAGATTTTTGTTGTCATACATTGATATTTCTTACCTCTATTACAGGTTTAAGTACACTTTTTCATTCAAATTTGATCTAATTAATAAAATAATTAGTCAAAACTCAAATATCAGAAGAGACAATTTTTATTAAAATGTCGACTATTTTATCTCATATCCTATAATAAAAATATTTAATAAAATTTAAATTTAAAAATAATATGGTAGTTAATCTAGTCTTTTAATCCTTAAGTATCTTATACGTAAAATATTTTTACTAATATTAACAATGTGAATCTAATCATGCATGTCAAGTAGACCATTTAAGCTTAATAGCTTAGTTCGGTCTACGATACATAACTCACGCTAGGTTGGCCAAAACTTACATTATGATTATTTTTACAATTATGTTTATTATCCATCTAAGTTCTTTTATTTTGAATTTCATTATGTGTACCCAAAGTAGCAAGTATCATAATTAGAATTTGTGATTTCTTTCATCCATTATGCTCTAGCATTTTTATTTTTTTTTAATTTTGAGATTGCCACAAATTTGGTTTCCTCGTTCACATAGTAAGGGGTTCTTGTGGTCTAAGATGCATATTGGTTTATTTTATAATTTCAACTAGGTCCATTTTTTTTCATATATGGTTTGATATTGAGGCCACAATTATGTATGGGGTTAAACAAAGATGCTCAGAAATCTTCTTCAAGTCAACATAGTTGACTTTTTTTTTTTTCTAAACAAGAGACTAATCAAAATAAATTGAGTTATCTTACATTATTGTTTATGTTTCTCTATCTCACTTAAATATATTAATTATTGCATAATCTTTGGTAATATCATCATTAATCATTAATATACAATTCAACATCATTCATATGTTGTTGACAGTCTAATCTACATACATATACAACAATGTAAGTAAAAGAAAAAAAAAAAATATTTGTGATGGTAATAACATAACATGAAAAATGAGAATTCATGCACGTACTCTTTAGTGTACTCTTAAATTAAGAAACGAAAACATACTCAACAAGAATCAAATCTAAACTACCAAAAAAAAATATTGACAACCTATCATTATTGTTTTTCTTGTTTTACTTCCTTTAACATGTTTCTTATGTCTATCAATAATAGTTTTTACTCTAAAATTACTAATATTTATTTAATTTCATCGTACACTTTTATTTTTTTCAAAATTACTTTAATAATACTCAACCCAAATTATTTATTTTTCATTCAAATTATATCATCAAAAATTAAAAAAAAATGTTTATGAGCATAATTTTGTTATAAATTAAAAAAAAACACTAAAATTATACTTACAAACACAACTTCATCTTAGTTATTTAAAAAAAAAACTAAATACGTATATTTTTAGCACAACTTCTAAATAATTTACAAAATTATTAAAATCTTATTATAATGCATTACTTCAACACGATAATATATTTTCAAAAGCAAAGTCATACTTGAAATACAGGTTTTTTTTTGTGAAGTCGTTTTTCAAAATATAACTTATCCATTTACTTAATTTATAAAAAAAATACTTAAATTAATAATTTTCAAGTAAAATTGCACCATAGTCGAATTTGCGAGTAGTGAAATTTGTGTTTATTATTATACTGACTATCTTTGTTAAATATTTATTATTATTAAGTTGCTAATAGAAAAACAATTAAAACTATATATTAATTTAATTATACAAGTTTAAGAATTGTGAAGGTAGTATCTTATTAATTATCATATATGTAACATAATATAATTTTAAAAAAATGTAATAATAGTTGTAGCTGTTATGATTAAAAGAAGTTTTTTTAAAAAATAAAATTATGTAAAATCTATCTAAAATTAATAATACTACGAGCTAGATTAAATATATTAGCAATTTTATTTATTAAAAATGAAATATTATAATTTTTTTCTTATAAAATATTAATAAATGGCTTTGTGGCTCCAAAAGTTAGGAAATTAATATAATCTAGGGAAATTAATATTGCCTTTAAGTAACTTTAAAATGTTTTGGCTCGGGTAGGTACAACTATACTCCAAATATTTTTATTACCTCACATTTATTTTATAATAAAAAAACATATTTCAAAATATTCATTCTAATGTGAATGAAAGTTAAAATAAATTATGGGGTATATAAAGTAAATCATATATACGCATAAAAATTTGTTTAAGAACTTTCATTTTTTTTTTTATAATTTATCGTCAACATTGAAGTAAAAGTAAATATATTAGATACTATAACAACCGAATCTAACTCGTTTACCATATTTTTAAAGTATAGTCTAACATTCCTGATAAACTATTTAATATTGTTTTGCAGTTTTTATACTAGACGTAAATTTTACTTCAAACAAGCTTATAAGATTAAATTTATTTTTTTTAAAGTGAATTAACGAGTATAACATTTAAAAAAACAAACAGATTATATGTAACTGTTCATAGATGGTAACATTGTTTCAATGCTAATTTCCAAAGAATTTTGGTCACTGCCGAGCATGATAATGCAAATAAACCAGTGAGTTTAGGCAAAGGGAAAATGCTTAACAGTTTAAGTAACAATATGTCTGAAAAATTTATTTATTTTAATAACTATTAATATATAAGTATTTTATTGCATAGCTTAATTTTCATGTCTTGACATTTTTTATGCAATCAAATAATAAATAACCATTATAAGTATGACTTTTTGAGAAATTATCATAAAAGATAGTCAATAAAATTATTATATATTGCAATATGTAATTATACGATAGGATAGTATAAAAAAACGTATTTAATTATTAAGCTGCTCATTTTAAGAATTTAATTAGAATACACGAATAGAATAAAGACTTTTTATGCATTTATCTAATCACAAATTATGTATATGATAAAAATATGATTGCCGGGAATTATAATTTTCAAATATGAAAAGATTTACCTTGCACAGAACCCCTTGATTGTTACACAATTTATTTAGACTCCACGGTTTTCTGTTAACACAAAATCCAATCCTAATGGAATTTACTTGGGGTATATCGTAAGCATTAAGAATTGTTAAAACTTAGCGGCTGTAAAATTTATTTCATCTTTTTTCCTTTTTTTTCTGGAAAAGAACAAGTTGCGGGGTGCTCTAATTGAATCCAGACTAATGTGATCCATCAAATTGATGAACAGTGTATTACAGATGAATATGGCTTTGGTTATAAGTAACTACCAGAAATAACTGTTTTATAATAATATGGATTTGGCTCCTTACTGCTTCCCATTAGAGGGAGGTCCACAGGAATCCACCCCACCACGAATCCGCTTCTGAAGATGTTCCAAGCTAGCAACCCGCTGCATGGAAGCAGTTTGACCCATCTTGTTCCCACCTACCACTGCTGTAGAGTTCTGCTGCACATTTTCAATTGAAGATATGCCCCCCAACCCATCGTTCACTATGGGATCATGACTGGGAATAGGATTATTAGATGTGGGCTGATAGAAGTGATGATGATCATCTTGCACAGGAACAGCTGCATCAGCTGAAGTGTCTGAAGGGCTTCTTCCATCAAATAATGGCATGCCCAGTGATGACATGTCAGACATGGCATGAACCATTGGGTTCAACCCAGTAATTCTTTTGACGGTCTCTTCAGCCATCTTCACCTAAAAATGAAAATAACATGGCACGCAATGACAAACATGTCAGATCTTTGTCAATACAGGTGAAGCAATTGGCAATGTAACTTTTAATATAGTTTCTCCCCACTGAAAAATATGAGTGGACACCATTCTTAATCTAACTTATGAAATTTGTAAGAAAGAGCCGGTAGGCTTGCGCCTAATAGATTTTAGGTCAGTATAAAGTAGGACCATTACCTTTGCTCTTAATGTTTCGACATCAGCTTTTAAAACTCTGTTGTCAACAGCAGATTCACTGTATTTCTGACTTACATCAGTAAGGCGCTTCAACAAGGTGGAATTTTCACCTCTTAATTGAGAAACCTGTGATGATAGAATAAAATGTCATAATGCATCAATGTTTTCATGCGAGGAGTACTCAATCTAACACACAAGAGGGAGCGGAGAAACAATTCAATTCTATAAAACAAAATACACAAACCTGTGTTTCTAGGTCAGTTAAATGAGCCTGCTTTCTTCTTCTAGAGCGCCGGGCAGACTCCCTATTGGATAGCATCCTGAGATATAAATGTTATTAGACATTGACCGAAATAGAATTTGTCCCCAGTAGAACAAATCAATATCTTACACTTAAAAAGGGTAAAACAGGAACCCATCTTTAAAAAAAAAATGCTGGTCAGTAAAACTTGCAGCCAATATGAAATTTGTTTAATCTTACTGGATGAACTAGAAAGTACATAATACCTTTAAGAACAATGCAACAACCTCAAAAGGGTTCTCACATTCACATCTTAAGTTTGATAGACAAAATGTTCTGGCATTTTTTTTTCATACAGATTATACACAATTTATAGGGAAAAAAATGGAGTAAACAGCATCAATCCTGTTTCAAAGTTCTAATGTAATACTGGATGAAAATTTTCCAGCATGCCAATCACTTTGTTTACAAGGCAGGAGCTGTCAAATCCTATGAGTAAACAAAACATCTAAATCACTATGAACCAAGGTAGTTGAATCAGAATTCAAATTATGACTTGAAAGAACAGTTTGCCGAAACATGAATCATATCATGAATAGATTCATGATTAATAACAAAAGATAGCATATGCAAACAAAGACATTAAAAAAATCATATTCATGATCAATAGCTGAAAACCATTACTCTGCACAAGTATGAGATGCATGAGATCAATTATATTTGTTATATTAGAATAATATTCAAATTTATAATAAATACTCTGCTATTAAATATATTATATAAAGTATTTTTTATTTGAAAAACTATAACATAAGGATATTTTAGAAGTATCATCAAATGAAGTAAAAGTAGTTAAGATTTGTTTATATTGAATAACAAAGAAAAGCTTTTTTTTTTCCTTACAAATCATAATGGATTAACACAATTTATTTATTTTTTTTCAATTTCGTCCTATAATTTTTAGAAGTTTTAATTTGGTCCACTTTTCGGAAATTGACTCAATGTTTTTTCCCTCCACTAACACCATGTAATTGCCTGACGGGAGAATACAATGTGATCTTGTTAAGATGGATATTCCTAAGTTAAAATAATGAATTAATTAATAATTTATTTTAATATTTAAATATTGAAATTGGAAATTATCAAAAGCCCATGGTCTCCTTGTGCAAGAAAGCCCATTGCGATTTCAAACTTAGAACATCTCCATTGGAGGGATTATACTTGAGGTCATAAATTTAAGACCTAGGTCTTATAATACCTCTCTCTAAGAAAGTGCTGACATTACATAAAATTTAAGAATCTGGATCTTAAATAAGACTCCGGGTCATTAGAATAAAAAATCAACTTTTATCTTAAAAGCATCGTTTTTTCCCAATAAGTTCGGAGAAAAATATTATTAAAGTGGGATCTTAAAACTAATGTAAGATAGTGGGATCCACAAAAAGTTAAAACCTCATAATATGACTCTTACAAAGGAGATGACCTTTAAGACATGGTGGGTTAAAGTTGACAATCAGCAATTGGGAAGAAAACAGCATACTTCCCATCACATTCTGATAGTGCCATGTGCTCCAAACAACACATAAATGAACTCAATTCAAGTAAAATCAACAACAACCCATCATTGAAAACCACATGATCTATCCAAAACACCAAAATCAATCACTCCACCAAAGAACTAAAACACAGATTCAAGTCCCATAAAATTCTCTACACCCATAATTCACCCTAAAGAAAAAGAAGGAAAACCCAAAATCAAAATCACAAAATATCAATGAACACATAATCTTTGAATTGGGAAACAATGAATCTAACATGTGAGAATGACATAAAGAGCAGAAAAAGGGTTTTGAGATTTAAGAAAGAGAAAACGGAGGAAAAAGAGACTAAGAAAAAGAGATAAACAACCAATTACACAGAAAGAAAAGGGAACATTCTTCTCAACTCATCTCCATTGCAAAAGTCATCACATAAAGTCTGTCTTACTTTTTATGAATCTCAATCTGCCACCTCATTTTTAAAACCTTGCAACTTTTACTCCAATACAAGGGTCTTATAAGACCTACATTTTAATAAATTTTTATTTGGTTGTTGACAAAAAGAGATGTTTTTAAGGCAGAAAACTATTTTTTATTCTTATATTTTATATCATGTAAGTATACTTCAACGAGGAAATCTTATAAAACCGAGATTTTAAAATTATGACCCTAGGCATGACCTGCAATGGAGATGGCCTCATAAACCAAGTACCCCTGCAACCCTAAGCCAAATGAAGAAGAGCACCTCCACCAAACCCTATGAATGCAAACAGTTTTTTGAGACCTCATTTAATTCTTAGCTGACACAACAACAACAACAACAACGTCGTGTTCACATTGCTTAAACACAGTTTCCATCAGTTTAACAGAAGGGCAACCATTGCATATTTTTGAAAAATGTGGGACCAAATTGAGTCTTTCAATAATTGTGGGACAGAATTTAAAAAAAATAAAAATTGTGGAACTAAATAAGTCATTAAGCCTAGATTTTATGATAAAATGATAATAAGCAGTAATTGACACAAAAATATTTATCATATATAATTAATTTCTTTTAATTTGATATTAGAAAAAAGCTTTAATATCAAGTCAATAGTTAAAGGATAAAACTGATGGCCAAAGTCAGTTAAAACACAGTATCAAGCAACTGAATGCTAAAGTTAAAAAAATGCAATACAGTATTATTTAGGGTCATAGGTCAGCTAAGGTTGGGAACCAAGTCATTTCTTTACCCAGGCACAGCCATGTGCGAAACAGAAGTTAGAACTGTAGCACAACATGGTTTGTCCATCCAGGTCCCCGTCCGCTCTGGCTGCTGCTTTCTTTTATTTTAGCAGCAAAAAACGTCGCTCATGGCAGGAGTAACAGCCTTAGAAAAGTGGTGGAATGTAACAACTCCTTCTGAGGCCTAACAGAACTTAGGCATGAATAGTGTTATTCTTCTCCAGATCGCAATTGCTGTGATTCAGGTATGAATCATGGTTTGATTCAAGCATGAAAATGATTCGCTCACTAATTTTTATCACCAGTTGCTTAAATCATATGGAATCGCACTTATGCAATACTAATGACCGTGCTATGAGCACAATTACATGATATCACATTTAACTAGTGCGTATAAAAGAAGTAACAGCATTTTGTACAATAGAATCAGGCAATATTTAGAATATTTTTACCTCCTTACTCTTTTTGCATCAGCAGGGTCCAAGTCATTCATAGATGTCTCTCCCTCGGCATCCTCATCATCTGACAGTTCTCTTGATGATCCACTTGTTGATGGCCTAACTGCAACAACAGGTTTCTTTTGCATGGAAGGCGTCCCAACTGGTACTTTCGTATCTTTATCTTGTAACTTAGATGGATCATTTCCAGAAGGAATAGATCCTACATAGACATATATGTTTGACATAATTCAATAGGTGTTATCCATAAAAAGAGAGATGAAGATCAACCCATAAAGCTGCTCAAAAAATTATTAAACAGGTCAATGAAAGAGGGCAATAGCGTTCTGATAAAAAACAAAATGGTAAATACAGATTATGCATTTAACTCACTCATGCAACTACTACTAGTTACTAATTTATTATATGTTCAGCATTCCGGCAACCAACCCTGTATTGTCATTTAACCCTTTTAATACATGTATGCATAAATATTTACCAATTCAAACCTTTAGAAGTAGTCTGAGATCCAACTTGAGAAGTATCGATGGGCTGTGATCCACCATCAGCAAAAGGGATTGGCGCTTGAGATTTAGCCAAAGATGCCTATTGCAGAGAGCAGAGAAAAAGATTAGATACTGGTTCAATTCTCAGTGGGGAAAGATGAGAATAGATACAAATATCAAGCTTTTCATGGAATGCATCGAAGACCTTCGATTTGGACGCTTCCTCCTAATCTTTTCTAGCTATTTGTTGAAAACACATCCTTTTGAACTGAATTTCAGAAGGCTAATTAATATTGGTTTGTACCCCAGGAAGAACAAAAACAGGTAATATATCAGTATCACTCTGAAATGCATAAACAGTTAATAAACCCAGTTTCGTACTCAAACTATTATTTTGTCTCCTGAATAGTTCTTAAAGTAATAAACCAAGGCTATCCAATCAAGATTTGGATCATGAATAGCTGATTGGTTATTTGAATTGTAAATCATAATTTGTATGAATCGTAAGATTTAGAGCCAAATCAATTCAAAACTGCTTCCAGATGAATATGAAGCCTTCCAAGATGAGTACAAGGGCAGGAAGTGGAAAAAAATCTCATGTAGACAATACATAATGTTCAATATAATCAGTTTAAGCTAGAAATACATAAAACAACTTAAGTAAAAGTCATATAAAACAAAACTATTAGTTATACATGAGTTTGTGAAACCCTTATTTTAGAAGACTGGAAACGAAGCAATTACAGCATTGAATGAATGAGTGATTAATAAAGTAGTGGAATAATCATATGGGGAAAAGTTCACAAACACACACCACTTGTCGTTTAGAAAGAGTACGTTAAAAAGATGCACTCAGATGTTCGTCAAAGTTTATCGTAGTTATAATTTGCTAGCGTACTCCTAAATCATAAGTGGATCTATGTTAGCAAATCCTATGAACAATTGCTAGTATCTTCCCACTTGGTTTATAAGGAGCAGTATGTTTCATTAAAGGGGTTTGTTAGGGAGCTACACCAAGATTCAAGATTAATAATAGATATAATTTGGCAACGCGCTCCGTCTAAACGACAAATGGGTTTACATTATCAAATCCCTCTAAGTAATACTTAAATACTGAATCACCAGCTTGATCCCAAAGTCGAATTTGATGGTTTTTTTTATATTTTAGAGGCTATTAAGTAATTTGTTCTACTTAAAGGATCATTTGGGAGAGAACGTAACACTTCAGTAATGAATCAAATCGGCGGTTCACTTGTAATATAATAGTTGCACCTAAATACATGTGTCGTCTTCAAATTTTTGCATTCAGAATTGAAATGGCGAATTTAAGAACAACCCTGCAGTGTGGTGTGATTGTTTCCCTATTTAATTAAAAACATGATATGATCGCGTTGGCTCTAAATAAATAAGCAGACCCCAGAGTGCAAATAAATAAACAAAAAATGCACGCAAAATAATTGACCGAAGACTAAGAACAGTTAAAGCGCAAAACAGATCCAAATCAGAACTAATGGAATCGTTTGATTCGCACAGGCGAAGCGGAGCAGACATTGGACGAGGAAGAAAAGAATTACCCTAGTCATGGCGACAGCTGCGCATGCAAGGTTGAGCTTACTCTTGAGGAAGGCCTGGTACTCATCGGAGTCAAGGGGCACGGGAACAGGGGCATTGGGCAAAACGGCGGCGTTCTGGGGAGGAGCAGGGACAGGTTTGGGATGATCATCGATCTCGACAAAGACGACACCGGGGGCGGCGGCTGGAGCGGCGGTGGCGGCGGAGGAAGGAGAGGAGGGAGAGTTTGCGGAAGCTTCCTGGAGGAAGCGTTGAAAGGCCCACTCGGAAGCGCTGCGGCTCATCTTGGATGCCTCGTCGGCGGCGGAGACGGGGATCGGAGGTGATGGCCAAAAGTGATCGGAGATTTCGTCGACTGAGAACACCCTATCCATATCGTATCGTATCCAATCGTATCGTACGTCTCGTTGGTTTGATTGTGTATGATGTGATGCGAAGGGGAGGAGGCTCGCTGCTCTACAAAACGAGAGCCCCAGGGCATAAAGGTCAAAATTGGACAGCGCTCTTTTCTTTTTTTCAATTTTTCTCTCCTATCATCAACCACTCATATTATATATAACCCATCCATCATGCAGACACAGTCTCGAGCTGGTTTTTTTACTAAAATAATATTTATAATAATTTTGAATGAATATTCTTTCAAGTATATTGAGATGAGATGACATTTTTACTTCGTTTTAAAATTTGAAATTTAGTAATAATTTTTTAGAAAATTAAAAAAAAAATGTGTATTTAAATTAATATTGATGTGAAATCTTAAATGATATAGGATTATTGAATGTATCGAAACAAATTAAGATTGAGTTAATGTTCTGACCTCAAGTTAGTTGAAATGACATAGTGATTATTCAAAAAATACGAAGAAAATAATACTCAACTAAAAATATAGGTATAATATTTTTAATATAATATTACTCAATTATAATACATTTATCAGGCTTCACAACTTATAATATAATAACGACCTATCACGATATAAACACAATCTTATATTTGAGAAAGTATCACTCAATCTTAATTTTGTTCATTAATTACTAGTTATAAGTATTTCTATGCATCTTTATGTTTTTACTAACTTGAATATCAAATAATCTTCGGTAGGTAGATTTTTATTTTATGTCTCATCATCATAAGAACTTGACAATCACTGTAGAAAAAGATCCAACTTACTCAATATCTAACTCCATCAAAATCAATCATATTTCACTTCAAAAAGTTCTATTCCAATTGTGATAATAACAAGTATATTTCTAAATCATGAAAAACAAAATAAATAGAATTAAACTTACATGATAAAACAAATTATACTTTATTGATTGAGAAATATCCAAGAAAATAAATAAACTTCTTTCATTCATTAGTGAACATTTCATTGTTTAGGGAAAATTGAAATAAATACTACATGAATCTATCTGAAAATAAAAACCCGCTAAATTTATATAAATTGTCCAAATTGTTGTTTTGTGTAGGAATATGAAAATAGATGTGTTTGTTCATTTCATCAATTTTAGATAAATGTGCATGAAAAGATGCATATGAGTGACAATTTTATTTTTTCTTCTTCTAGTTGTGAAGATTTAAAATGAAAGTCCGCGTAACTTAACAGAATTTATCCAAACTATCCTTATTTACTAATTATATATTTCTCACTAATTTCTCTTAAAACTACATAGTCATTTATAAGTCATACATAATCTAGTATTTTTTTCATATATGGAGCCTACTTAATCAATTATGTATGACTATAATATATGTTTTAAGTGTTAAACATTAATTTTATGCATTACATTTAATCAATTATGTATTTAATATAATTGCATAATTGATTGTGTACATAATTTTGATCATGTGTTCACATAAGATTTCAGACATGATATATGACTAATCATAATTGATCATACATTCTTGTGTTTTGCATGTTTAGAATAACCTACGTATCAGCCACTTTGGTAATTGATAGAAAACTACAATCTTCACTTTTATATTATTTAAAATTAATCACATACATTAACAATATTTCACATAATCTTTTTTATTTCCATTATTTTTTTTTCTAAATTCAAATAACTCACTTATTTATCATCTTTTATTTACTTTTTATTTAAGTTATCATTCATCTACTTTTCACCATCTATTAAAAAATAACGTAAAGATCTTAAGAAAACTCATAATTAGTTTGACATGTTTGTTGATAGAGATTTATTGAATTTCGAAATTTCTTGTTCATTATTTTATGTTTTTCATTTGTCATGATTGATTAAGTAGTGATTTACTTCATTGTGAGTGCACTAATAAATAACATTACCCAAAATACAATCTAAGAGTTAAACATAGTTATTGTGTACATAGTGTGGTACGGTCTCTTCTTTATTATTTGAATTTAGTATTAAAAGGGCTGCCAATATTATAAAAGATAAAAGATTACTTGATATTAATATTGCAATTTTGTTTTTATTTCTTTTATCTTAAGTCACATAATCAATACTTTTATTCTAATTTTTATTCAATCTACCATTTTCGCTTCCACCCTTTATTTTATCTGTATTAACCAAAGAATTAAAAAAAATACATTTTTATCATCAAATGAAGTTTAATTATAATTATTATTAAAAATCTAGGCGAGTTTATCGGTAGCTTTTTCAAGTGTTATGTTAATAAAACAAGTAGATTTATAGCTTTAATATGTAATTGTAAGACCTCTAATTTCATTAAATATATAATTTTATAATAAATAAAGAATGAAAATTTTATACATAAGGTAAGGGTTGATCATTTATTTTGTTAGAAATTACATCTCTCTAAAGATTCATTTGTCTCCAACTTTAAATAGAATTTAGAAGTTTGAAATTATTTATTTTATTAATAAATTTCATCAGCGAGAAAAGGTGTTAGTTGGTATGTTAATCATAATATTGATCCATATAAGTTATCTTTCCCTTCCATTAGTTGAATCCATTTTCTTTGTTTCTTTAAAATATAGAAAAGAAAAGTTACAGTGATATAAGGTGAGATGTCTTGATGTAGAAATTTAAGTTTGTGGATACACGTTTGAACTTGTGGAAGTACGTAAAAGATATTTTTTCATAATAGGGATGTTATTTCCAGATATAATGAGTTAATTTTAATATCTAATTCAAATTGGATATCGAAATAGAGATGTGAAAATGTATTGTTATATGAATGTGTAATAGAAATAGGATTATACAAGTATGTGTATATTTGTTAAAAGTTAAAAATATGTTTTTCAAAAGTAAGAATATAAGATAGTCATATTGGGTGTTTGAATTGGTAGGTTAGAGTAATTATAATTGTAGTATATGTATCAAAAAATTTTAAATGTTGTAATTTTTTAGTTATAAAATTTTGTTTATAGATTGTTCTCGCTCAAGCACTAAATTGTCACTTAAGAAGAGATTGATTATTAGTATGGACACTTCAAATAACAAATCATATCGTGCAAGTTATAGCTTAATGCCGGTATAAGCGAGAGACCAAGACAATTATCTTACATCTATAATAAATTACACTAAAACAATAATTGATCGTTCAAGCATTCGGGTGTAGTGGTACATAAAGTTTTGGAATATATGAGACCATACAATTACTTGATAATATTCAAGAAACAATATGATTGTTCAAGCATTGATTAAACAATGTGGTTGGTGTTTTTGAAATTTGTTAGATCATACAACAAATATTATTTATCAAGCATTGAGATTATGACACATGAGCATTTCACTAAGAGAGAGAGTGGACCAACTTTTTATCTTTTGGGGATGGTTGCTTAGGAAAAAATTAAGTAGGCTAAGCAAAAAAAGTTTCAATATCAATTTTTTCTTTCTAAAGCCAGTATTGTTAAAGTGGCACGATGTTGCTTATGCAAAGCGAGCACTTTTAAATGATGTGCCTATGATGATTAAATGTTGTTATGTTGAGACAAATGTGTTTTGTGTATTTATACGAGACTGGATGATGATAAAATGCATGTTCGTATATATGTAATTATATGATATATTTGGTGTTGTATATTGTGTTATTCATGTGATTACCCTTTTACAATGTTATGATCTTCTTATGCGTGTTATGACCTTTATGAATGTGTTGTGGTTATTCTATATATATATATATATATATATATCAAATGGTGAGAATCTCTTTTGTATTAGCATGGTGATAGTGTTTGTCTAAATAATTATTCTTTCACCATTAAGTTGAGATTTACATATAACAGGTCAAATAGTAGTTTTTAGTTAAATAGATTCAATACAAAAGTGGACTTTAAACCTTAACTCAATCTTACAAAATCGGCTTGTAATGTGAGGTTTGTATTTATTTATAAATTATTAAAAGATTTCATCTCTAGTTGATGTGATGTAAGATCTCTAATACGAATATTTCAAAAAATGATTCTATTAATGAAATATAATTGATGATTCTTATATATATATTTTTCTTAAATAATGTAAATAATTTAATATGATGTTCTCTTGTGTGATTTAAGCATATATGTTAAAAGAATTGAATTCATAATATATATATATATATATATATATATATATATATATATATATATATATATATAATCTAGAATATTATAAATAACGTACAACTAACATATTAACATTATCTAACATTTGGAATTAATACGTCTTTTAAAAAAAATTAAAACTACAGTGTTGCCTCTTAAAGTCCTAATTCTTTTAAATACTTTTTGAAAATAATATATTTCGTAGTAATACAATGTTATATTTACATCAATAATTAAACTCTGTCGGCGTTCAAAATTAACAATTCATGCCCACAATTTGAGTTTTACTGATCCTATTTCTCACACACACACACATATATATATATATATATATATATATATTATACTTTTAACTATGCTCATTTCAATTGCAAATTAAATCATACGATCCTCTAAAAATTCTAAAGGTAAGAATTTAAAAAAATTTATTTTATAAAGATTTTTCTGGTATATACATAGTAAAATATGAGAAATATGGTAAGATAAAAATGTGATAGGATAGAACGTAATGTACAATCATATATAGTATTCAATATTTGATGAATAATTTTTTGACTAAAATTATATATAATTCCTTAAAATTTAATTTTTAATTTAATTCTGTTACAAATTATGAAAACCGTTAAAACATAAAATTTGACTGTTATAAAAATTTATTTATAGCTATTGTTATACTATAAAAATTACATAGAATTCTAAAATTACGATTCATATCTCAACAAATATTTAAATAATTATTAATATTTATTTAATATTTTAATAAATAATATAATTTAGAAGTATATGTCAAAATATATGATAGCATATTAAATAAAAAATTATTATATATTATCACAAAAACTTATATTAAAAAAAATTATGCAAAACTTTAGTTTATTTATATAGTTACCTTTTCTTAAAAATATAAATAAATTATATAAATTTTGTAAAATTAATATTATAATAAAAAATATTTTTAGTAATAAAAATCATTATTATTTTTAATTGTTATTGAATTTAAATTTATGTATGAATATTATATATATATATATATATATATATATATATATATATATATATATATATATATATATGTATGCTACAAATAGAAAACAAAAATTATGCCACAATTAAATCCCCTTAATGATTTATGCTTGAAACCATTTTTCAAAAGGTGTAATAATATTGACCTGAAGTATATTGCTACTACATTAATGGATTAAGATGAATTTATGTAATTGTCATATTTAATTCTAATTCTTATCATTAATAATTATAAAAGGTGATATATAATTCTTTTATTGTTTCCCAAGTGATTACAGTAGAAAATAAAAATAGTGTTTAATAAGCTAAATATTTTGTCGTTTTTCTCATATTAAAAGATATCGATTTTTTCAATCCTATTTACCTATATAGGGAAGGGAAGTGAGGGTTTGGCGTGTTATGGTATTGTGGAGTATGGTCAATTCTCAGTACAATTTCATGAACTGTAAAAAGCTGTCGTGATAACTTTACAAAGATGATCCAATCCTTTTCTTTATGGAATCAAGAAAAGCTTTTCCGTCTTAGGAAAAATAACAGAACCTTTTCATCTTTTAGGAAAAACAAGATCAAAAATACGAAAACGTCCACAAAATTTGCTTTATTCAAACCAAGTGCATACTTTTTAGAGAAGGTCTTAATCCAGTTGTACTAATACTTCTTTTTTCTTATCGGTCTATTTGTTTATTTAAATTTAAAGTTATTTTTATCAAAAATTAGATTCGCTGTTCGAGTTATCAATGGTTGAAATGTTCAATGTTTACGAGTAAGTTGTGAATAGTATCGAAAACAGTGATGAACCATAAACATTTCAGTGATGTTTTGATTAAAAATAAATAATAGATGAAAAAAGTAATTTGGAGTATTTGAAACAATGAGTTAGAGTGAGAAATAAACTTTTAAACTTTATCTTTTGATTAATTATATAAGTACATAAGTTCTATGATTTCATTATAACATGACAACTACTAAAAATATACTAAAAACAATAAATAATTATAACTTATATGAAAGTGATTATTAATATATTGATAATAATTAATTTAGAAAATTTTCGAATTTCAAGTATACGAACTCATCCACCTCAAACCATCGCTTTCTTCAAGCAATTGAATTTTTTCTGCAGCAAAGATATTTAATATCAATGCTACGTACGTATCTTTACCTCGAATTACAACTTGTGGAGGTAGAAAGGAAATCTTAAATACGGAAAAGACCTCACAAAAAATACCATTTATTGTTTAGTCTATTATATATATTTTTTTGCATGAACAAAACATTTGGGGATTAACAAGTGGAGTGCTCAAACCCACTCACAGTGACATATACATCTGAATTAGGACATGAAAAATACAAAGCAATTTGGACTTCGTCATTATGAAGTGCTGTGTTAGAGATAAGAGAATCAAAACTCAAATCGAAGCAACTCTCTAAAGAACAAAGAGATCGCTTTCTCCTTTTATCAACTTCACTTCTCTCAATCAAACCTTCCTTCTCATCTTTATTTTGTTTTACATCCACTCATTTCACATCTCATTTTTTAATTACAAATCACCATTTCAATTAATTTGTAATAATAAGATCATGCTAGTGCAACATTCATTGAAATTACACCTTTGCTCACAAAAAGTGGGTGTGAATGATTGACTGAATCTTAAATTGCACTTGATTAGTGTTATCAATGGGACACGGTGCTTTATTTTGCCTGGCACATCATCACTTTCAAGTGGTGTTAGGCATTATTGTGATTATTCTTAATATATAAAGATAATATTGATGATGACCATGAAAAGCAAATTAAGTAGCCCCATCCATGTCTCTAGAAGGAAGGCCTATCTGCAAAACATCAATGGCAGCCAAAGAGAGGTTGGTGATGCCTTGTCAAATGATAATCATCTTTGGATTTGATTACCTCATAAACCTATGTGAGGACAAGTAGACCACAATATTTCAACTCTCAACTCATTTTGCTGCATTCTTAACTTCTAAATAATATATGTCTAAGCCAAATGAGAATATGTTTGGTAAATACAATTTGTTGTTGTGAAAAATAATTTTTCGTTGTAATTTTTAATTCATACCCTCTACTTACACAATCAAATTTAGGCGTTAACGTTGCAGAAACCTGTTAAGTTTTTTTTTTTAAATAATTAACACAATCAAAACAAGATTTTATAACAAAATTGAAAAGTCGAGGTTTCAAATTGTAAAGTGGGGTGCTAATAGCTGGGCCCAAATAGGAAATACGGACATTCGGCCCAAATTACCAAAAGGAAACCGAAGCCGACGGAATAAGTAAGCTGTCACCCGACACATATGATGTTTAGATAGTCAAACAAATTTAAATTGTTAAATTGATCTAATTCTTTTAGAATCTACTGAAAAAGAGTCGTCTTGTATCTCTATGATTTTTAAAAATTAAATATAGAAAATACACATATGTATAGTTTTTTTGAAAATAAATAGAAAAAATAAACATTTCGTGTATCTATACTTTTTCAAAACTTGACTTATAAAAATAGTGAAATAATATAAAAGAAGACAAAGCTCACGTGGATCAAATGTGATCATACCAAGCCATATTAAACTGAAACTATAAATTCAATTGAAATAATTGTGTGTTGATCCACTTGTTTAATAAAATTATTAACTTCACTGGACAAGATAATTACTTCTAAATTTGAACCTAGACCATTACCATTTTTTCAACCCAAACAACTTGCAATACTTATTTTATTTGCAATGACACAAATCAAAGTCAACATGACATATTGAAATTCATCTTTTTCAACAAACTTACTTTTTGACAACCAATTATAGGTTACAATTGCGATGATTGTTTAATACAGAGGTTCGAGAAATTTTAGATATGCGACAATGAAGAAAATCATTTTCCAATTTCACAATTTACTTGTCAGAGCAAAGTATAGTTTAATCTAAGTAAGGTGTTGATAATTTGTTATTGGTTAAAATTGTTTTATTGTTACACGCATACATAATGCTTTATCTATAGATCTTTGAATAGAAATTTGAAGCATTTTAGCTTTTGTAAAATCAATATTAAAATTTCGATTTGGTATCAATACAGTATATAATTTCTAATTTCATATGGAACATGCTTTTTTAGAACATTATTAGTAATATAAGGATATTTAGATAAACTTAATTCATTTACCATTTTATAAATAATATTATACTAAAAAACTATTGTATTAGATGGAGATGGCTTTCGTGAAAGAAAGAAAACTAATTTGAATAAAGTTAAAAAATATATTTGGGTAAACTTCCTCAGTAGTGTGTGGTGGTTGCAATGAATCTTCTAAGTAGGTTCGAAGTGTGTTTGTAAGGAATATGGGAAAATAATGGCTTAAACTTTACTCTTGTGTCCTATTGGATCCCTTACAATGCCCCGCCAAACATGGCCTTAATCGACCCAGCCCCTACGTCACGGACAAACCCTCTCACTTCACCTTAAAAAATATTCACGCTTTTATATTATTATTGTTATTATTGTGAGTTAGATAAGGAGTCACTTTTGCCTTACGTACCCATTTCTATTTACTTCTCTCCTAATAAACCAAAAAACAAAAAATATTCTTTTACATAATATAGGGGTATTCAAAATCGAATCAATAAAAAATAATAGAAAAATCAGTCCAAAAAGTTAGAATCGAGTTTAATAATTTTTTAAAAATGGAGTTGTTCAAATCAGGTTGCTGTTTAATATTTGAAGGAGGTCTAAACCGAATCAAATCAAAATTAATTATTTAAATATTATTATATTTGTATAATGTTTAGATGTGTTAAAATGATTTGTTAAATTTATTAAAGGTAATTCTGGATTTTAGTTCTATTGTAAAATCGTAGACACCTATTATTTTAGTTCTTTTACTCACAAAGCAGAAATAAATCATTTATGTGTATAAAGAATTATTTAATATTATACAAAGTTGGAAAGAACAAATGTTTAATTATAGTTAAGTAAATAATTAAACTATTAATGACTATATAACAATATTAAACAATCATGCTAAAAAGATAAGACCAAATATATGTACCCATAAAAATATATATAATAAAATTACAAAATTAATCAAAATCAAACCGTAAAAATGAAATTGGTTTGGTTCGAATTTTTTTATGTTTAAACCCATATAACTTTTATGTTTAGTTCTAATGTATTTTGACAAAGAAAAATAAATTGAACCAAACTATAAATTACAGTATCATAATGAATAACTACAATATAAGAAGAATCAATAATTATGAATATAAAGGAATCAATAATTATAACTATTTTTCAAAATGTTTATAAAGACGAAAAAACTAATATCTTATTGTTTTATTAAACTTAAACATCGCGTCAAGTAATAAATAGAAAGATTACAAAAGTTATTCAACGTTTCTTTTATCTTCCTTAAATTATCAAAAGTATCAATTAAAATAAATTACCCTACTCTTGAATATATTTTAAACTACAATTTTGAAATTAAGCCTTACATATACACATGAAATGATATATATATTTATAACTTTCACATAAATATTTCCAAGATCACTTGGATATATTTCGCCTACTATTATAGTTAACTCAAACATCACATTGAGTTACATCAGTTAAATAATTCTTAATAAGTCATTATAAGTTTTTTTTTGTCCTCATTAAGATATCATTTCGAATACATAATCCAAATACTCAACATCATTCTACAATTTATTTGAACTCTAAACTTGAGGACCGTTATGCCTACCAACACCTAAATACTTATATTTTTATCTTATTGTTTGAATCAAAATCACTTAAATAAAAATAAAGAAACAAAACCTAATAATTAGACTATCTCCAATATTTTTCAGATAGAACATGATATGCGATAAAATATAATCTATAAAAAAAAATCTAAAAGGTTATTTTGAAGATTATAAATTAACTTATATGATGAAACTCAATAATCTGTGTTAACCTCGCTTGTTGCAGAGAGACAAACATCAACTCAATATCTATTTTATACCTACATTTTACACATTATTTTTTTATTCATTTATTAGCTTAGACATAGAAGCAAATGATCTCCATTTACTATTATACTTACTTCTCGTTACATCCAAACCTATACTTATGCATACAAACTTAACAAATCTTAGTTTTATGCAAAGTTTAGCTTAAAAGCATTCAGATTCAGAAATATTTAAAAAGATAATGTTGTTAATTATTGTTTGATAAATAGGCTTATATATTACTTTCCAAAATACTATGTATCTTTCCATTTTAATGCTTCCAGCAAAATATAATGAAAAAATGTTTTATTATTTTCCTTGCATAAATTTAAATACTATTATCTACTGTAGTAGTTTCAAGAAATATTTTCATTATCATTAAATTACATGGTATTTTTTTCATTGAGTATTTAACTTCTTATTTTTTTAATTCATTTTTATAATCACCGTAATTTTGCGATTCTTTTAGAATCTTTAATTTTTTTTGGACAGGCCACAGAATCCATAATCACTCCCATAACTTTACTCTATCAAAATTGAATCCTTAATCTTGTATATTGTATCAAATTGAAGACGATTTTATGCAAGAAAAAAAAATGAAGTTGTCTTTATTTTAGACACAGTAGATTTTAACCTTTTGTTATAATTTTCATAACATTTTCCAAGCAGTACAAACTTAATTTTAATTTACGGATTTTCTTATCAGTATCTGAGGAAAGTTTTAAAGTTTGAGTTTTGGTGTAGAAAAAAAAAATCACTAGTGAAAAAGGGAAATTAAAATGTGTTTTTTTATTATTATTTTGTAACTATTAGAATTTGAGATTCGTGCAACCTTAAACATTTTTTTAGAAATTTCATAGCTAAGAGTCTAATTTGTTGTACGATATAAACTCTAAACTTTTAGAGTATAATGAATAAAATCAAAATCGAAATAAATTATTGGGATAAAAATGTATATATTTTTTTATTCATAGGAAAATATATAGGACTAATCACAACCAAGAAAAGCGAATGTTTATGAAATCAACTAATAATTTATCCTATAACTCTGAAGGAGTTGAAAAAATATATATAATTCTTATAATAAATGATCTAAAATTAAACATAACGAAAAAACGTGGTAATCAATCTACGGAACGTGGACTGTAAAGGTGAGGATGAAATACCATTTTGTCTCCAGTTAAAAGTAATATACTTACTTAAATATTCAATATAAAAATTAAAAGATAGAATTTATTTAATGGTATTTCCTATAAGAATAAAATATTATAAATCATCAAGATAAACTCACTCATCAAATGTTTTTAAAGTTTTATTTGAGTACCACGAGAAACAAGTACATTTTATACTTACAATTAATCACATATCATTATATATAACAAATTTATTAATTTTACAATAATATATTTGAAATTAAGATTTTTATTAATTTTACAATAATATTTTTGAAATGAATATTTTCAAAATTTTTGAAGTTGTTGACAATGTAAAAAACCCTTTTATGGATAGAATAACAATCGAGACGAAATATATGTTGAGAAAAAGTATATTGTTTGAGAGTGCATGTCAATTAATCTTATACTTCATTTTTAAATCAAAAATATTAAATACATTGACAATATTAATACCTTTTTCAATGTAAATACATTTTTCATTTAAATACAATTTCAAAATAACAATGAGTTTTCACTAACTACTTATAAATCATTAAACAATTATTTATGATTGATTAATGGTGAGATTTATTTATGTAAAAAATAGTGAAAAACATTTGAATTATTAAAAAGATATAAACGTATTAAAATAATTAACCAAACAAAGCAAGTGGTAAATTAATTTGATCTTCTAAACCGCACAATATACAATTTAAAATCCAAAGCTCTCATTTTCTATCAATTAGACATTCTTAACATTCTATTTCTTACCATGTTTTAATTTTTCAATGAACATTTACGCGATTTTTGTCCTGTTCTAGTATGCTTTCCATTTTAATTCCCTGAACTGCACTATTTATTAGAGCTAGACTTTATTTTTTTTTTCAGAAATTTTTTAATTCTGATTACAATAAAATTTTTTACTGCAAAATATTTTTTTTACTTTTATTTATTTTTAAATCTATAAATTAGACTACTTAGATTTTTATTTAATATCTGTAAGTGCATTTTTTAAAATCGTTTCAAATCTTTTATTTACTCAGAACAATAATAATTCACAAAACTTTAATATTTTCTTTTACTTTTAAACTCGAATTTTGGAAGAATTTTTGTGTCAAAAATAAAAAAACAGGTGAGAATTCGATTCTTTAAAGACTTAATTTTCAGTATGTATGATATATTAAATAAATTTTTAATTTTTTTTAAATAAAAACTAATTTATTCATTATTGATATGTATATAATAATAAAGAAAATAAGTGAATAAATATATAATTTGGTTTAATAAAAAATATAAACGCATAAATTATAATTTTAAAATATAAAATTAAAAAATAAATAATAATTGAATGAAAGAGATTGTAAATAGAAAAAATGTTGAAAATGAAAAAAATAAGTAAAAAGTGTTCGAAATGTGGTAATTAGGGAATTAAAATGGAAACTATGCTAGTTAACAAATTAGAGGGGAAAGTGTAGTAATTGGAATAGTGCCAGTGGGGAAAAAAAATCTATTTAGACACTTCTAAAAATGTTTCTCTTATTCATACCAAATTAAGTGTTTTTGTATTTTTCTATAAACTAAATTTAATATTTTAAAAATGATTAAAATTAATGCATTGTTACAATTCAAATTGTGATATTAAAAAATAGTAAATTTAATTGGACCCAATAGACCAAATGTGATAATCTGGAACAACAGCAAAACAAAGGTGCACAAGAATATCCTTAATTTTACTTTGTAACGTGTTCTTCAATGCACATATGCGACGTGTTCCTCAATTCGGATATGCAACGTGTTAAATGCGTTTAGTGTACCACGTTTCTTTTGGTACGACAGCTTCGGTGAAGGAATTCCCAGCAATAATTTAGAAGAACAGAGGTTAATTTGCTAGGTTTTGTTAAAGCAGAAAAAACAATAAAAGCACAGTCCAATTGTTTGTTGGTGGAGGAAGGAAAATTGAAACATTGTTTGTGTCTGTGTGTGGGGTGGTGGGTGGGTGGGTGCTGGCTGCTACTTAGCCAATTATTGTGAGAAAAACAAATAATACATAACATAACTAATGAGGGACTTTCCCTTCTCATCCTATATATAGCATTCCACCACTCTCAAATTACTTCCTATCTCCTTCTCTCATTAACGTTATCTCAACCCCTTCTCTTCTTCAACCTCTCTCTTTTCCCTCTACACAGGTTTGTTCCTCAATTCCCCCATCATTTATTTTTATCTTTCAAAATTTACCATCCATGCTTAGGGTTTAAATTTTCAATACTAATGCCTTTCTCATCTCACGCCTTCAATTCTGTCATTCTCTCATATCATTCCTTTTTGTCTTACTGTCACTTATTATGAGTGTTGGTGTGTATACCTATATCATGCTTTGCCTCAATTTGATACTCTACATATTCTAATTTAATTTCCCCCTTTCTATTCGGAAAGCTGGGTAGCAGATTTTTTTAAACCTAAACACTCTTATTTTTTAAAGTTTTATTTTTTAGTAGTGCCAACTATAATGAGTTAAGTGTTTTCATTATGCTTCTATTAATTAATTGCATTCTGGTACCCCTCATGTGCCAGCATGTGTTGTATGTCGTTCTTTTCCCCCGACTTCCCGCCGTGTTCTTTAGTCTGGTTTGTTATTCCTTGAAAGGAGGAAATTTCATCAATTGCACTTTTCTTGTTCCTTGGTTTTCACATTACCCTTGCCTCATCAGATAAACTGGTTTTGTTTATAGAGTGTTTGCTGATGTTTTGGACTTCATTTTCTTAACCATTTTCTTTTTGCGCTCCAAATCCATGTTGTGTGCAGAATGGGAAGTGCTGGAAAAACTGACTATGGTGAGTACACTTATGAGAATCTTGAGAGAGAGCCTTACTGGCCATCAGAGAAGCTTAAGATTTCCATCACTGGAGCTGGGGGTTTTATTGCATCACACATAGCTAGGCGCCTCAAGACTGAGGGGCATTACATTATTGCTTCTGACTGGAAGAAAAATGAGCACATGACTGAGGACATGTTCTGTGATGAATTCCATCTTGTTGATCTCCGGGTCATGGATAACTGCCTGAAGGTTACCGAGGGGGTTGATCATGTTTTCAATCTTGCTGCAGACATGGGTGGGATGGGCTTTATTCAGTCTAATCACTCTGTCATTATGTACAACAACACCATGATTAGCTTCAACATGATTGAGGCTGCCAGGATTAACGGCATTAAGAGGTCAGTTATCAAGCTTATCATTTCAGTTATATGTTTTCGGACCAAACATTTTCGATGTGCTGTTGTTTGTTTTTTAATTATATGATGATGTGCTTTACGCGATCCAAAAAATATTGTCCAGGTTTTTTTATGCCTCTAGTGCTTGTATCTACCCAGAGTTTAAACAGTTGGAAACCAATGTGAGCTTGAAGGAGTCTGATGCATGGCCAGCTGAGGTTTGTTGGTGATTTTACGAGTGTTAAATTTATGTTGGTTCTTGATTTTCACATTGGGACTGGGAGTAATGTGTTTAATTTTACAACTTTTTTAGCCACAAGATGCGTATGGGCTGGAGAAGCTTGCAACTGAGGAGTTATGCAAGCACTATAACAAGGATTTTGGAATTGAGTGCCGTATTGGGAGGTTCCATAACATCTATGGCCCTTTTGGAACTTGGAAAGGCATGCTTTTTCACTGAATTTAAAGCTTTTTATAGTTTTTGTTTTTACCAAATGGGTAAATTGGTTCACAATTTCATATTTTGGTATCCTTTTGGATTTACCAAGTTTGTGTTGTGTTGTCATATAATAGGTGGAAGGGAGAAGGCTCCTGCTGCTTTTTGTCGGAAGGTAATCACTTCCACTGATAGATTTGAGATGTGGGGAGATGGATTGCAAACACGATCATTTACCTTCATTGATGAGTGTGTTGAAGGTGTGCTAAGGTATGTCATGGCTGATTTTTTTGACTTATAGCTAAATTATTGGTGTATGTTTAATATTAAAATTCTGAATTTTTTCTTTTCATAATTATGAAAACAGAGTTAGTGGAGTAACTTTTTGTGAATTTATTTTGAGGACTTGTCAATTTGTTGCTGCATGTTTTGTGCTCAGTGATGTGTGTCCAATTAACACTATTCTTGCTAGTGCTTAATTTTTCATGTTTTGACATGAATTTGAAAGCCAACATGGATCACAGAATTGATCCAAACACACAATTATCTTTGCAAAATCCATATATTTTAAATTGGGGCTTAGTGAAAGAAAAATAATCATTACCTCATTCAAAACTGTTGGATTAAATTGCCATAATATCAATTTCTGCTTTACATGATTTAGGATTTGCCTTTTTTGGTTGAATAAGGGAAAGTCAATATGGTGTTTATGAGTATATCAAGAAATTGTGGAGATGTTTTATCTTTTTCTTCAGTTGGTCCATAATCTTTGATAAAACTTGACATTGGGGTTTATCATTGTGTCTAGATTGACAAAATCTGACTTCCGTGAGCCGGTAAATATTGGAAGTGATGAGATGGTTAGCATGAACGAGATGGCTGAGATTATTCTTGGCTTTGAGAACAAGAATATTCCTATTCATCACATTCCTGGTCCTGAGGGTGTTCGAGGTCGTAATTCAGACAATACACTGATAAAAGAAAAACTTGGCTGGGCTCCAACTATGAAGTTGAAGGTATTACTATGATACTATCGTTAATTCAGATGAAATTATCTTCTTATTTCCATTCTATAATTTATTGCATGTTCATATTAAGTTATGTGCAACAGTCGTAGCTTGAGGTGAGTCAATTACTCTGCGATTAGTTTATTCCTTATTGATATTAAGTTCTTATAAGCGTTTGTATCCAATTTTAGCCTTGTATGTTCTTCAAGAAAGAATGATGGAATCTTTAGCTTTTCTTGATGGAAATCTTCGTATTTCACATTATCCTTTCCTACTTTTTGATCGATTTAAACAACCACATGATTCTATGTGTACTTATAGTATCTCAACTCTGATATTGTAGGATGGGCTGAGGATCACATACTTCTGGATCAAGGAGCAGATTGAGAAGGAGAAGAGTCAAGGTATTGATATATCAGTGTATGGGTCCTCCAAAGTGGTGCAGACTCAGGCCCCAGTTCAACTAGGCTCACTTCGGGCAGCAGATGGCAAAGAATGAAGTGGTCAACACATGGCTGTAGTAATCACCTAAATGTTTCAAGTGAAGAGCTGAATTATATATATAGGCACTAAATAGCGCGGTATCTGGTTATGTTTAATTAGCGGCTAAGGATTTGTTATGTATCTGCAAGTTGTTCATGTGTATTTTATATAGTTCTCTTAAGGCACTTCCTGGTGCTTAAGGTGGTTTACTACACTAGAAGCTCTAAATTATTTGTTTCATGTCTAAATAATTGATTTATAAGCAAGTCAATTTATATTCCTTGTTTATTTGGTATCTCTGAATGTTCTATGTAGGATTGTACTTTGAGGTTAAGGTACTCTGAGCATATGCATTTGACTTGATAACGGTTGAAAGGGGAATACGTGAGAGATGTGGGAAAATAGTTTCATTTTCAGTGAGTAGTTAGTTTTGTCAGTTGAAAAAGTTAATGTAATAAACGAAACATGTAAGATTGGGACAAGAATATGTATATTACTTTCACCTTTATTTTTTTTCTTGTGAATTATACGTAGCTATAATATGTGAGTGGAGCAATTTTTAGCAAAAGTTGGTAAATTTTAATGACTCACATCAGATGTGAGTGGAGCCCATTGATAAAAAAACAAAAAAGGATCTGATGGAGCCCTTAACAATGGATTCCTTTTAGGTTTATGTTTTTATCAACTGGGGCTATGTCAGTCTTTTTTGACCCCTTTCTTTGTCATTTGGACAGAACGATGGAACAAGACTGTGTTTGGGGTCATATCCTCAGAGACATGACAGCTTGTTTCCGCTTTTAACCTGTTATGCAACAATTTCACGTGTGTTTCAAATACATGTGTGTCCAAGAAGGAATAGGGAACTATTCCTAACTTTTTTGTGACCACCCCTCGTACCCAATACGGTTGTACAACAAATCTACGATTGTCTGTTCTCTTCTGCGATGAAGATTGAATTGAAATGGTCCAAACAAATTGTGAATATGGTTAGTACCTGACGTGGCTAATCTGTGAGACTTATTATGGACCTAAGACTCTGAAAAAAAAGAGCCACAGAAAGTCTGAAGCATTGCATTTTGATTGTCTAAAAAAGAAGTTATTATAAATTTTAAGAGGTTGAATGTCATCCTTTACCCCTGTATAAAGATAGATTAGGAAATTCATTAGAATATAACTCATCCTTAAACAAAATCATTTACAACAATAGTCAATCAAGTGACTAAACAAACAAACAAATAATAAATCACATTATCATATGTAGAACAATAGCATAACAAATCCACTTCCTCATGTTTAATAAGCATATCACTCATTCTCATATACCTCTCATATGTTACAATTATAATAAATATATATACAAAACTAAACAATTAATTTTAAAATACTCAAACAAATGAATTGTATAAACCAAAATATTACCTAATCTGAATCCCTTAAAAATATAATCTAAACTAAGACATGTAACATCAAAACATAATTAGTAAAAATATTTTATGATGCTCTTCTTATGGTTTTTGTAATGTGCCGTGAAAAGGTTTTGGTAACAAGTTAGATTAGCACATTCATAGTAAAACAAAATGATAATTTAATGTAATTTATTTAAGACATATAAGTAACCATATCGATTTTTATATTACTAATATTATTTTTCTACGCTAATATATTAGATATTTGATCATGGACACTAAGTTCTAAGTATGTCAATAACATTTCCAATTTTAGTTAAGGTCTTTAGGAATAACTAAATTCAGCTAGTTCTGTGACTCAACGACTTTCAATCTATACATATCGAGTACGACTATGGAAGACTAATAACTGATGCAATATAAGAATTTACTCATCATAGACAGTTCACGATAAATTAGGATAATAATTCTTTATAATTACTGTAACAAGTAATAATGTATAAACCTCCACCAACCTTCTCACTTCTTTCTAATATCCTCTTTTGTATGACTTAGAAATTAGTGAAACTTATTACTTAATGACCTCATATTTAATACATACTAATTTATTTCCACTCAAGTTAATCCAATTGAATCAAAACAATACCAATTTTCACAATATAACTATCAATCCAAGTATTACTACCAATATGATCACATAAAAAAACGTACGGTAATATTTAAAACATATACATAAAATTATTAAAGCAATTTAACTATATACGCAAACATTTAAACCATACAAGAAATTAATAAACTTCAAGTTTTTTAAAAAATTCGCTCGACGAATAAAAATGCACTAAGCGAAATTCAACTAGTAAGTCATCTTATCCAGACCTAAACTGTTGAACAGAATTTTTTCGATTTCTAACCACAAGAATTTTGCTGGATATAATTTTTTCAAATACTACCACTAATATGCTAGACAATTTTAATTTCTCTAAGTGAAATATACAAAAATTAGAAACCAAAAAAACTCTCAAAATTAACCAAAACTACAATTCAAACAATTTTATACATAACCAAATTATCTTCCTTCAAAACTTGAAACATTTATTATTTCGTTCAAATAATAAAGGCATTCAACATGCCAAGTTTAAAACAATAAAGTTTAGTCCAAAAGCTTTGATCAATTTCATCAACCTTTACAAAATATCAAATCAACACATACTAGGAAACTAACCATACTTGTTTCCTTTGCTCAATTTAACTTACCACCCAAATTTTGTACTACAAACTCATATCAATTGAAATTAAAAAATTCACATATTTCTAGCGATGACAAATTTTTTTAACCAAATTAAACATTAAATTTAATTATAACATTATAAGTTGTAAGCCTCTTTTCAATTTTATAAACAAAATCAATTTCCAAATTTGCATGAAGTTCAAATTTCTCAAATATAAGATATACAAGTCTTGCGCTAGTAGAAAAAACCTATTTAACCGCAGTTATACAAGACTTACAACCGCGGCTCTGGAACCGCGGTAGATCTAACCACGATAAAAAGTATTGAAGCTACTACCAAGGTTGTATAACCACGATGAAAAGTGTAACATACCACCGCGATATAAAAATAAACAAAAATAGCAAAAAAAAAGATATACAACCGGCGATTGTAGTAAAGACCCTAGCTCTCCGCTGCGCCTCCTCCCAGGCTGTTCCAGGGCACCGATGGTGGATGACACCATGCTGGCCCTCACCGTCTCCTCATTAGCCTCCGCCTTCTCCAGGCCCATCAACAGAAAGCCATGCACTCTAGCTTCTTCTGTCACAACTGGAAGAACAAAATTATGGGACCAAGCTATATAAACCCTACAAATGAAGAACAACAGACTTCTTAGAGAGGAATGAATAACAAAATGGGAATGAAGAACAACGAACCTTGAATGAAGAATTTGGAGAAGCAGAAGTGTTGAACGTGCTCCAAGGCGCTTCTTAGTGGTGGTGGGGTGGAGGGCGGAAGCAGAAGAGAAAGAAAGGGACGTCTCGAGAGACGACGGCGACTGACGACGGTGAGACGGCGAGAAACGACTAGGAACAACGGTGAGAGGCGAGAGTGAGGTTGTATGAGAGAGAGGGAAGACGAGCGCGAGAGAGAATGAGAGTGTTGCGTGAGCGTTCGCGGATAACCTAAAACAGGAGATACGAGCGCAATTGTTAGTGGGAACATCATTTGTATCCCACATACCATCGCGGTTGTTTAAACAACCGCCCTTCTATCCCCCTGCAAAATAATTTAAAAATTATTTTGCAGATACCAACGCGGTTTTTTAAACAATCGCAATGATATCTCCCTGCAATTTTTCAATTTTAAATATTTGTGTGCCTTACCATCACGGTTATCGCTCCAACCGCGGTGGTATCTCTTGCAACGTTAATACAACTGCGATTGTTGTGGACAACTGCAGTGGTATGGTTGCACTTAATTTCAAAAATGTCACCGCGTTGTTTTTAATTGTGGTTCCCTCTTAACCGCGATGATATCCTGCAGTGAAATGTGTTTTTTCGTGTTGTTTAAATTTGATGTTTAATTATAAATAAAATTGTAACTTTCCTTGTTGAGGTTCAACCTAATGAACTTAGGTTTTTGAAAGAGATGGACCTTGAGGTCAGAAATGAAGTATACGTGCTAAGAAAGTTAATAATTAGCTCTAACCTAAATACCTAATCATCTACTTCGAAAGATTAGTTTAAGAGTACCTAAAACTCTATTTATCTCAACAATATTTAATATGCACTGGTTTGAAAAAAGGAGAAAAAGAAAATTACTCAAAGGATTCAACTTCAAATTGGTGTTATCTTTTTGTTCTTGGTAGCTTAAAAACATCAAAACCCTACAAAGGATGAAGAAATTGAAGATAATGTGAGAAAATGGAGTAGAATGGAAGAAAAAGAAAATGAACAAAAAAACTTCGTGTTCTTTACTTTGGCTTAAAGGATAAAACTAATGGTTTTTCAATAACACCCCATCTTATTATATCTATTTCTTTAGTCTCATGTAAACCCAAAACTCAAACAAAACTTCACTCTAAACTATTTAAACCTTTCTAGTTTTTACACTGTTCTTTTAACCCATATGTACACTAAATAACAAAATAAACATAAGATTTGGTTCACGAATTCATTAAATTATATACACACAAAAACTCTTAGTCTCAAATTAATGCAATAATTTCGTAAACATTAGATGTATTCATTAAATATAATTTATGATTAGATTTAAGAATATGTATAAATATCAATCAGGTAATTTTTTTAACCCTTTTCCTTTTCTTTTTCTTTTTCCAAGCATTGTGGACAATTGGCTTCCAAAACAAATTCAGGGATTTTTTTTTAATCATTACAGAGGTTTGAATTATATAAATTAGGGACATGGTTTATAGTGGCGGTGTACTCAGGAATTTGTTTGTTTGTTTTTTATTTTTTCTGTTGGGTGATTTATTACATTGAAATAAGAAATAGAAACTAGTTAAACGTAAGAGAAATATTATATTTACATGGAAAACTGGTCGTTTGGATGCCAATTGTTTTATATTTTTTCTTTATTTTGTGATGTTTGTTTGAGGTAATTGCAACAGGACAAGAAGAATCTTTGATTTGATTTATTAAAGTGGGTGTAGTGATAAAAAGTTTGAGACATTTTCATGAGATTTTGGTTTCATTTACATGGTAATTACTGTCATTATAATAAAAAAAATCAAATAATTTATATTTGTATATATTTTTAAGACTATCTCATATATGCTCTATCACGCAATTCTAAATAAAACTGTTGAGATCTGCCATACTGTTTCCTTTTATGTGTAACTTCTGTGCCTGATAAGAACCTCACAGAGTGATGAGTGATGACACATCAATTAGGCACCGGCACCTACACGCTAGACACTGAGAATAGGAAGTGGGAACTACCAAAACCATACAATTTTTCATCAACACCAGCCCTTCTGAAAAAAGTCATATATGCTGAAGTCGTAGAACACTTTCAAGCTTAAATTGCAAGGAGCTTTTAGATAATAAATTAATCTGTCTCTGAATTTTTGATAAGAAAAAAAAGACAATTTCATAGAATACTTTAATATTTTTAATTACTTTGAAAAATTTGCTTTTTTCTGACAGAAATTTCTTTCTACTTAAAGCATTTTTTTAATTTTGTAATAATTGTGTTAGCAATTACAAAAGTTTAATGTTGTTATTGGAGTCATAGTTTGTACTGTACACGTATGCCCTCCAAGGGGCCACTTTTGTTATTCCTGTGCCCTTCTTCCGTACAGTATAGTATTATTTCAAAAATTAGTTGGTGAGGCTTTTCCTTGGGCGGTTGGTGCATGCATATCCAAAGTTCACTTGGACGGTTGATAAATATGAATGAGGACTTTATTTTTATTTTGGTATTCCATTGCTCTATCCTTCTGTTCTTCTTCTCCTTTCCCTCTCTAAATTTTGTGCTTAGGAGTGGATCTGCTGCCAGTTCATTAACATGAAGGAAGTGCTAAGTGAAAATCTGATTGGCGAGTTTCTAGAAGCCTTCTGTCTTTTTGACAGAGATGGAGATGGTGTGTATCCTTTCTGAACCTCTCTTTCATATATGATTGGATTATAATTTTCTGTTTGGTGTTTGCATGCCTTGTTCTTCAATTTGTTCTCTTTTTGAGTCTTTTCTACTGATTTTAATGTAATGTATATTTCGTATTGTAATATATGGTACATAATGTAAATTGGAAAAAAAGGCTGCATAACCATGGAAGAATTGGCTAGTGCAATTAGGGCACTGAATCAAAATAATCCTAGGAAGGAAGAACTGCAAATCATGATGAATGAAGTGGATATGGATGGCAACGGAATCATAGATTTTGAGCAGTTCTTGAATTTCATGGCCAGAAAAATGAAGGTGCGTGTAGATCAAGAAACTTAATTTAATTTGTTCATAAATGAGAGTAATGCTGAAAACGACGCTAATGATGGACTATGCATGCATGTGTTGGATGGATGGATGGAGAAGCAAAGTGAAGCAGAAGAGGAATTGAAAGAAGCTTTCAGATTGTTTGACCAGGATCAAGATGGTTACATATCACCCAAAGAGGTTCACTTAACTCCTTAAGGAAGCATGCATCTCAATTGATTTCTTTGACCATATAGTAATTAATAACCTTATATAAATATGATTGATATTTATGTACAGCTGTTATCTGTGATGAGAAATATTGGAGAGAAGATCACAGAAAAAGAGCTGGAGGTGATGATCAGAGTGGCTGATTTGGATGGTGATGGTCGAGTTAATTACGAAGAATTCGTGAGGATGATGGCGGTTTAATTCGTTGTTATACAACAAATCAATAAATGTAACAGTTCTATTTTTTTTTTTTCATGAAAC
>Ga0209700_102922_pt1 | contig 33698 bp, 28 predicted proteins | sample SiratroredBW_FD_187528 | JGI IMG/M metagenome (GOLD analysis project Ga0209700, IMG submission 187528) | Root nodule microbial communities of legume samples collected from California, USA - Siratro red BW (SPAdes) (version 2) | ecosystem: Host-associated > Plants > Roots > Nodule | place: USA...
ATGGTGTGATCTACTCACAAGTGAAAGGGGTGGACATGGCAATCACAGATGAGGTTTGGCTTTCGGTGGCTGGTCTACGAGATGCTGGAACAATAGTCAGCAGGGCTAATGTGGCAGATTTGGGTGGTTTTGACAAGGTACAGTTCTTCAAGTCTTGTCTAAGGAACCCAAACAGCACAATGAGGAGCTACTCAGTGGGAGGTCTTTCCATTATTCCAAGACTGCTGTCCTATATTGTGATATGGATACTTACACCCAGGGGATTCAACCGTGCAGTGCTTATTGAAGATGATATGATTCTGATGTACTGCTTGGTCAATAAGATAAAGGTAAATTGGGTGAGTGTCATTAAGGAGCAGCTGGTCCGCATTAGGAAAAAGCCTGAATTTAAAATCAGTTTATACTGTTAATCATACTCTGAACATCTGTTTACATAATCAACTATGATTCTGGATTGTGTGTAATATACGGGATTATGTTTAAACATATTAAATCTGGGTTAACACAATCTTACACTGTAAACTGATTTCTGGGTTTAATTGATTTCTGAGTTTAACTGATTTCTGGGTTTATCTTTGATATTTTCCGCTGTGAACAATCGATTGTTTACCTGACAGTTTAAAATTACATAGTCAATCGATTGAATGAAGAATTTTCATTCTCTACTTGAAGAATAAATCAGATTTGCAAAAAGTTTTCAAAGTTCAATTCACCCCCCTCTTGAACTCGATCTAAACCTTATTTTACATACTTGTCAAAAAATTCTATAAATTTTTATGTTTTTTTATTTTACAGATTAGAGATTTTATGAAAGGATTTTGGAAAATCATGAAATGTTTTTCAAAAAAATATAGACATTTGAAATCCAAAATTCTTATAAATTTCATCGTTTACTATTTGTTATTTTATTCTTTTAGCATTTTGGTAATCTTTTTTTCCTATTTCACCTATCCAAATTTTTCAAAAAATTCTAAACATTTTTGTGGTGCTTTATTGTATGAATTATAGAATTTATCAGAGAATTTTGGAAAATTCTTGAATTTTTATTAAAAAAAATAGAGGTACTTTAAATACAAAACATGTTCAGAATTTTATCGTTTACTATTTGCTTTTTTAATTTTTTAGTATTTTCGCCATCTTATTTTTTCTATTTTACCAGTCTATGGTTTTCAAAAAAATGGTAAAATTTTTGTGTTGTTTTGTTGTATGGATTCGAGATTTTATCAAGAAATTGAGATATTTGAAATCCAAAATTTCATCGTTTACTATTTCTTTTTTATTTTTTTAGCATTTTTGGCATTTTGTTTTTTATTTCACGTACCCTAACTTGTCCAAAAATTATGGAATTTTTTGTGGTGTTTTATTGGAAGGGTTAGAGATTTTACCGACGATTTCTGGAAAATTCTAAAAGTATTTTTAAAAAAAATATTGATATGTGAAATATTTTTTTTTTCAAAATTTTGCTGTTTACTATTTGTTTTTTTTATTTTTTTTATTATTTCTGACATTTTATTTTCAATTTCGTCTATTTGTACTTGTCAAAAAAATTTAGAAATTTTTATGTTTTTTTATTTTACGGATTAGAGATTTTCTCAAAGAATTTTAGAAAAATCATGGAATGCTTTTCAAAAAAACAGACATTTTAAATCCAAAATTCTTCACAAATTCCATCGTTTACTATTTAGTTTTTTTATTTGTTTAGCATTTTGGTAATCTTATTTTCCTATTTCACCTATCCAAACTTCTCAAAAAATTCCAATTATTTTTGTCGTGCTTTATTGTATGGATTATAGATTTTATCAGAGAATTCTGGAAAATTCTTGAATTTTTATTAAAAAAAATAGATATACTTTAAATACAAAACATTTTCAGAATTCCATCGTTTACTATTTACTTTTTTAATTTTTTAGTATTTTTGACATCTTTTTTTTTTCTATTTTACCTGTCTATGGTTTTCAAAAAAATTGTAGAGTTTTTGTGTTGTTTTATTGTATGGATCCGAGATTTTATCAAAAATTTGAGAAATTTGAAATCCAAAATTTCAACAAAATTACATCGTTTACTATTTCTTTTTTATTTTTTTAGCATTTTTGGCATTTTGTTTTCTATTTCATGTACCCTAACTTATCCAAAAATTATGGAATTTTTTGTGGTGTTTTATTGGAAGGGTTAGAGATTTTACCAACGATTTCTGGAAAATTCTACAAGTTCTTTTAAAAAAAATATTAATAAGTGAAATATTTTTTTTTCAAAATTTTGCGGTTTACTATTTTTTTTTATTTTTTTATTATTTTTGACATTTTATTTTCAATTTCGTCTATCTGTACTTGTCAAAAAATTCTAGAAATTTTTATGTTTTTTTATTTTATGGATTAGAGATTTTATCAAAGAATTTTAAAAAAATCATGAAATGCTTTTCAAAAAAATATAGATATTTGAAATCCAAAATTCTTCATAAATTCCATCGCTTACTAATTGTTTTTTTATTCTTTTAGCATTTTGGTAATCTTTTTTTCCTATTTCACCTATCCAAACTTGTCAAAAAATTCTAAACATTTTTGTGGTGCTTTATTGTACGGATTATAGATTTTATCAGAGAATTCTGGGAAATTCTTGAATATTTATTAAAAAAATAGAGATACTTTAAATACAAAACATTTTCAGACTTCCATCGTTTACTATTTGCATTGTTAAATTTTTTTGTATTTTTGACATCTTTTTTTCTATTTTACCTGTCTACGGTTTTCAAAAAAAATTTTAAAATTTTTGTGGTGTTTTATTGTATGGATTCGAGATTTTATCAAAAAAATTTGCAAAACTATGCTTTTTTTAGCATTTTTGGCATTTTGTTTTCTATTTCACCTATCCAAACTTGTCCAAAAATTGTGGAATTTTTTGTAGTGATTTATTGGCAGGGTTAGAGATTTTACCAACGATTTCTGGAAAATTCTAAAAGTTCTTTTAAAAAAATATTGATGTGTGAAATTTTTTGCAGTGTTTTATTGGAAGGGTTAGACATTTTACCAACAATTTCTGGAAAATTCTAAAAGTTCTTTTAAAAAAAATATTGATATGTGAAATACTTTCTTTTCCAAAATTCTACGGTTTACTATTTGTTTTTTTATTTTTTTTTATTTTTCACATTTTATTTTCAATTTCGTCTATTTATACTTGTCAAAAAGTTATAGAAATTTTTATGTTTTTTTTATGTTATGGATTACAGATTTTATCAAAGAATTTTGAAAAATCATGGAATATTTTTCTAAAAAATGTAGACTTTTGAAATCCAAAATTCATCATAAATTCCATCGTTTACTATTATTTTTATTTTTTTAGCATTTTGGAAATCTTTTTTTCCTATTTCACCAATTCAAACTTGTCAAAAAGTTCTAAACATTTTTGTGATGCTTTCTTGTACGGATTATAGATTTTATCAAAGAATTCTGGAAAATTCTTGAATATTTATTAACAAAAATAGAGAAACTTTAAATACAAAACATTTTCAGAACTCTATCGTTTACTATTTTGTTTTTCTTTTTTTAGCGTTTTTGGCATTTTCTTTTCTATTTCACCTATCCAAACTTGTCCAAAAATTATGAAATTTTCTGTAGTGTTTTATTATCAACAATATTCCATCCTTTACTATTTCTTTTTTATTTTTTAGTATTTTTGGCACTTTGTTTTCAATTTTGTCCATCTATACTTGTCAAAAAATTATAAAATTTTTTATGTTTTTTTATTTTACAAATTAAAGATTTTATCAGAGAATTTTGGAAAATTGGAGATTATTTTTCTAAAAAATATAGACATTTGAAATCGAAAATTCATCATAAATTCCATCATTTACCATTCGTTTTTTTTTTCTTTTTTAGCATTTGGGTAATCTTTTTTTCCTATTTCACCTATCCAAACTTGTCCAAAAATTCTAAACATTTTTGTCGTGCTTTATTGTACGAATTACAGATTTTATCAGAGAATTCTGGGAAATTCTTGAATATTTATTAAAAAAATAGAGATACTTTAAATACAAAACATTTTCAGACTTCCATCGTTTACTATTTGCATTGTTAATTTTTTAGTATTTTTGACATCTTTTTTTCTATTTTACCTGTCTATGGTTTTTAAAAAAATTTAAAATTTTTGTGTTGTTTTATTGTATGGATTCGAGATTTTAACAAAAAAAATTTGCAAAACTATGGTTTTTTTTTTAAAAAGAAATTGAGATTTTTAAAATCTAAAATTTCAACAAAATTCCACCGTTTACTATTTCATTTTTATTTTTTTAGCATTTTTGGCATTTTGTTTTCTATTTCACCTATCCAAACTTGTCCAAAAATTGTGGAATTTTTTGTAGTGTTTTATTGGAAGGGTTAGAGATTTTACCAATGAGTTCTGGAAAATTCTAAAATTTCTTTTAAAAAAATATTGATATGTGAAATAATTTTTTTTCCAAAATTCTACGGTTTACTTTTTGTTTTTTATGTTTTTATTATTTTTGACATTTTATTTTCAATTTTGTCTATCTGTACTTGTCAAAAAATTATAGAAATTTTTATGTTTTTTATTTTATGGATTAAAGATTTTATTTAAGAATTTTGGAAAGTCATGGAATATTTTTCTAAAAAATATAGACATTTGAAATCCAAAATTCTTCATAAATTCCATCATTTAATATTTAATTTTTTTTTATATTTTTGTAGTATTTTGGTAATCTTTTTTTCCTATTTCACCTATCTAAACTTGTCAAAAAAAAATCCAAACATTTTTGTGGTGCTTTCTTGTATGGATTATAGATTTTGTCAGAGAATTTTGGAAAATTCTTTAATTTTTATTAAAAAGAAATAGAGATACTTTAAATACAAAACATTTTCATAATTTTATCCTTTACTATTTGCTTTATTAATTTTTTAGTATTTTTGACATCTTTTTTTTTTCTATTTTACATATATATGGGTTTCAAAAAAAATTTAAAATTTTTGTGTTTTTTTATTGTATGCATCCGAGATTTTATCCAAATTTTCTGCAAAACTATGTTTTTTTTTTCAAAAAAAAATTGAGATATTTGAAATCCAAAATTTCAACAAAACTACATCGTTTACTATTTTGTTTTTATTTTTTTAGCATTTTTGGCATTTTGTTTTCTATTTCACCTATCAAAACTTGTCCAAAAATTATAGAATTTTTTGTAGTGTTTTATTGGAAGGGTAAGAGATTTTACCAACGATTTCTTGAAAATTCTAAAAGTTCTTTTAAAAAAAAATATTGATATGTGAAATAATTTTTTTTCTAAAATTCTGCAGTTTACTATTTGTGTTTTTATTTTTTATTATTTTTGACATTTTATTTTCAATTTCGTATATCTGTACATGTCAAAAAATTCTAGAAATTTTTATGTTTTTTTAAATTATGGTTTAGAGATTTTATCAAAGAATTTTAGAAAATTATGGAATATTTTTCTAAATAATATAGACATTTGAAATCCAAAATTCTTCATAAATTCCATTGTTTACTATTTATTTTTTTAATTTTTTAGCATTTTGGTAACCTGTTTTTCTATTTCACCTATCCAAACTTGGCAAAATATTCTAAACATTTTTGTGGTTCTTTATTGTACAGATTATAGATTTTATCTGAGAATTATGGAAAATTCTTGAATTTTTATTAAAAAAATAGAGATAGTTTAAATACAAAACATTTTAAGAATTCTATCGTTTACTATTTGCTTTTTTAATTTTTTAGTATTTTTGACATTATTTTTTGTATTTTACTTGTTTATGGTTTTCAAAAAAATTTTAAAATTTTTGTGTTGTTTTATTGTATAGATCTGATATTTTATCAAAAAATTTTGCAAAACTATGGTTTTCTTTTAAAAAAAAAATAGATATTAGTTATCGAAAATTTCAACAAAATGCCATCGTTTTCTATTTCTTTTTTATTTTTTAGCATTTTTGGCATTTTGTTTTCTATTTCACCTATCCAAACTTGTCCAAAAATTATGGAATTTTTTGTAGTGTTTTATTGGAAGGGTTAGAGATTTTACCAACGATTTCTGGAAAATTTTAAAAGTTCTTTTAAAAAAAATATTGATATGTGAAATAATTTTTTTTCCAAAAATTCTGCGGTGTACTATTTGTTTTTTTATTTTTATTTTTACATTTTATTTTCAATTTCGTGTATCTGTACTTGTCAAAAATTTGTAGAAATTTTTATGTTTTTTTATTTTATGGATTAGAGATTTTATCAAAGAATTTTGAAAAATCATGGAATACTTTTCTAAAAAATATAGACATTTGAAATCAAAAGTTCTTCATAAATTCCATAGTTTACTATTTGTTTTTCTTATTTTTTTAGCATTTTGGTAATTTTTTTTTCCTATTTCACGTATCCAAACTTGTCAAAAAATTCTAAACATTTTTGTGGTGCCTTATTGTACGGATTATAGATTTTATTAGAGAATTCTGGAAAATTCTTGAATTTTTATTAAAAAAATAGAGATACTTTAAATACAAAATATTTTAAGAATTCCATCATTTATTGTTTGCTTTTTTAATATTTTAGTTTTTTTGACATCTTTTTTTTTTCTATTTTACCTGTCCATGGTTTTCAAAAAAATGTTAAAATTTTTGTGTTGTTTTATTATGCGGATCCGAGATTTTATCAAAAAATTCTGCAAAACTATAGTTTTTTTTTCAAAGAAAATTGAGATATTTGAAATAAAAAATTTCAACAAAATTCCATTGTTTACTATTTCTTTTTTATTGTTTTTAAAATTTTTGGCATTTTGTTTACTGTTTCAGCTATCCAAACTTGTCCAAAAATTATGAAATATTTTGTACTGTATTATTGTAAGGGTTAGAGATTTTACCAATGTTTTCTGGAAAATTCTAAAAGTTTTTTGAAAAAAAAAATATTGATATGTGAAATAAATTAGTTTTCAAAATACTACGATTTACTATTTGTTTTTTAATTTTTTTATTATTTTTGACATTTTATTTTCAATTTCGTTTATTTGTACTTGTCAAAAAATTCTAGAAATTTTTATGTTTTTTTATTTTATGGATTAAATATTTTATTAAAGAATTTTGGAAAATCATGGAATGTTTTTCTAAAAAATATAAACATTTGAAATTAAAAATTGTACATAAATTCCATCGTTTACTATTTGTTTTTCTTATTTTTTTAGCATTTTGGTAATATTTTCTTCCTATTTCACCTATCCAAACTTGTCAAAAAATTATAAACATTTTTGTGGTGCTTTATTGTACGGATTATATATTTTATTAGAGAATTCTGGAAAATTCTTGAATTTTTATTAAAAAAATAAAGATACTTTAAATACAAAACATTTTAAGAATTCAATCATTTATTGTTTGCTTTTTTAATATTTTAGTTTTTTTGACTTTTTTTTTTCTATTTTACCTGTCCATGGTTTTCAAAAAAATGTTAAAATTTTTGTGTTGTTTTATTATACGGATCCGAGATTTTATCAAAAAATCCTGCAAAACTATAGTTTTTTTTTTCAATAAAAATTGAGATATTTGAAATCCAAAATTTCAATAAAATTCCATCATTTACTATTTCTTTTTGATTTTGTTTAAAATTTTTGGCCTTTTGTTTTTTGTTTCTACTATCCAAACTTGTCCAAAAATTATGAAATATTTTGTATTGTATTATTGGAAGGGTTAGAGATTTTACCAATGTTTTCTAGAAAATTCTAAAAGTTCTTTGAAAAAAAATATTGATATGTGAATTAAATTAGTTTTCAAAATACTACGGTTTACTATTTATTTTTTTATTTTTTTATTATTTTTGACATTTTATTTTCAATTTCGTCTATCTGTACTTGTCAAAAAATTCTAGAAATTTTTATGTTTTTTTATTTTATGGATTAAAGATTTTATGAAAGAATTTTGGAAAATCATGGAATATTTTTCTAACAAATATAAACATTTGAAATCAAAAATTCTTCATAAATTCCATCGTTTACTATTTGTTTTTCTTATTTTTTTAGCATTTTGGTAATCTTTTTTTGCTATTTCACCTATCCAAACTTGTCAAAAAATTCTAAACATTTTTGTGGTGCTTTATTGTACGGACTATAGATTTTCTCAGAGCATTCTGGAAAATTCTTGAATTTTTATTAAAAAAATAGAGATAGTTTAAATACAAAACTTTTTTAGCATTCCATCGTTTACTATTTGCTTTTTTAATTTTTTAGTATTTTTGACATCTTTTTTTCCTATTTTACCTGTCTATAGTTTTCAAAAAAACTATAAAATTTTTGTGTTGTTTTATTGTATAGATCCAAGATTTTATCAAAAAATTCTGCAAAACTATCGCTTTTTTTTTTCAAAAAAAATTGAGATATTTGAAATCCAAAATTTCAATAAAATTCCATCATTTTCTATTTCTTTTTTATTTTTTAGCATTTTTGGCATTTTGTTTTCTATTTCACCTATCCAAACTTGTCCCAAAATTATTGAATTTTTTGTAGTGTTTTATTTGAAGGGTTAGAGATTTTACCAACGATTTTTGGAAATTTCTAAAAGTTCTTTAAAAAAATATTGATATGTGAAATATTTTTTTTTTCACAATTCTCCGGTTTACTATTTGTTTTTTTTAATTTTGACATTTTATTTTCAATTTCGTATATCTGTACTTGTCAAAAGTTTGTAGAAATTTTTATGGTTTTTTATTTTATAGATTAGAGATTTTATCAAAGAATTTTGAAAAATCATGGAATATTTTTCTAAAAAATATAGACATTTGAAATAAAAAATTCTTCATAAATTCCATCGTTTACTATTTGTTTTTCTCATTTTTTTTTCATTTTGGTAATCTTTTTTCCTATTTCACCTATCCAAACTTGTCAAAAAATTCTAAACATTTTTGTGGTGCTTTATTGTACGGATTATAGATTTTATTAGAGAATTCTGGAAAATTCTTGAATTTTTATTAAAAAAATAGAGATACTTTAAATACAAAACATTTTAAGAATTCCATCGTTCATTGTTTTCTTTTTTAATATTTTAGTATTTTTTACATTTTTTTTTCTATTTTACCTGTCCATGGTTTTTAAAAAAATGTTAAAATTTTTGTGTTGTTTTATTGTACGGATCCGGGATTTTATCAAAAAATTCTGCAAAACTATAGTTTTTTTTTCAAAAAAAATTGAGATATTTGAAATCCAAAATTTCAACAAAATTCCATCGTTTACTATTTTTTTTTATTTTTTTAAATTTTTAGCATTTTGTTTTCTGTTTCACCTATCCAACTTTGTCCAAAAATTATGAAATATTTTGTACTGTTTTATTGGAAGGGTTAGAGATTTTACCAATGTTTTCTGGAAAATTCTAAAAGTTCTTTGAAAAAAAATATTGATATGTGAAATAAATTAGTTTTCAGAATACTGCGGTTTACTATCTGTTTTTGAATTTTTTTATTATTTTTGACATTTTATTTTCAATTTCGTGTATCTGTACTTGTCAAAAATTTGTAGAAATTTTTATGTTTTTTTATTTTATGGATTAAAGATTTTATCAAAGAATTTTGGAAAATCATGGAATATTTTTCTAAAAAATATAGACATTTGAAATAAAAAATTCTTAATAAATTTCATCGTTTACTATTTGTTTTTCTTATTTTTTTTAGCATTTTGATAATCTCTTTTTCCTATTTCACCTATCCAAATTTGTCAAAAAATTCTAAATATTTTTGTGGTGTTTTATTATACGGATTATAGATTTTATCTGAGAATTCAAGAAAATTCTTGAATTTTTATTAAAAAAATAGAGATACTTTAAATACAAAACATTTTAAGAATTCCATCGTTTACTATTTGTTTTTTTAATTTTTTAGTATTTTTGACATCTTTTTTTTTCAATTCTACCTGTCTATGGTTTTCAAAAAAATTTTAAAATTTTTGTGTTGTTTTATTGTATGGATCCGAGATTTTATCAAAATATTCTGCAAAACTATGGTTTTTTTTTCAAAAAAAGTGAGATATTTGAAATCCAAAATTTCAACAAAATTCCATCGTTTAATATTTCGTTTATATTTTTTTAGTATTTTGGCATTTTGTTTTCTATCTCACCTATCCAAACTGGTCCAAAAATTATGGAATTTTTGGAGTGTTTTATTGGAAGGGTTAGAGTTTTACCAATGATTTCTGGAAAATCATAAAAGTTCTTTAAAAAATATATTAGTATGCGAAATAATTTTTTTTTTCAAAATTCTACGGTTTACTATTTATTTTTTTATTTTTATTTTTACATTTTATTTTCAATTTCGTGTATTTGTTTTAGCATTTTGTTTTTTTATTTCACCTATCCAAACTTGTCTAAAAATTATGAAATTTTTTGAAATTTTTTTTTGGAAGGGTAAGAGATTTTACCAACGATTTTTGGAAAATTCTAAAAGTTCTTTTACAAATAATATAGATATGTGAAATAAATTTTGTTTCAAAATTCAGCGGTTTACTATTTGTTTTCTTATTTTTTTTATTATTTTTGACATTTTATTTTCAATTTCGTCTATTTGTTGTACTTATCAAAAAATTCTAGAAATTTTTATGTTTTTTTATTTTATGGATTAGAGATTTTATCAAAAAGTTTTGGAAAATCATGGAATATTTTTCTAAAAAATATAGACATTTGAAATCCAAAATTTCTCACAAATACCATCTTTTGTTATTTGTTTTTCTTATTTTTTTAGCATTTTAGTAATCTTTTTTTGCTATTTCACCTATCCAAACTTGTCAAAAAATTTTAAACATTTTTGTGGTGTTTTATTGTACGGATTATAGATTTTCTTAGAGCATTCTGAAAAATTCTTGAATTTTTATTAAAAAATAGAGATACTTTAAATACAAAACTTTTTTAGGATTCCATTGTTTACTATTTGCTTTTTTAATTTTTTAGTATTTTTGACATCTTTTTTTTTTATTTTACCTCTCTATAGTTTTCAAAAAAACTGTAAAATTTGTGTTGTTTTATTGTATGGATCCGAGATTTTATCAAAAAATTTTGCAAAACTATGCTTTTTTTTTCAAAAAAAATTGAGATATTTGAAATCCAAATTTTAACAAAATTCCATCATTTACTATTTCTTTTTTATTTTTTTAGAATTTTTGGTATTTTGTTTTCTATTTCACCTATCCAAACTGGTCAAAAAGTTATGGAATTTTTTGTAGTGTTTTATTAGAATTGTTAGACATTTTAGCAATGATTTCTGTAAAATTCTAAAAGTTCTTTTAAAAAAAATATTAATATGTGAAATAATTTTTTTTTTCAAAATTCTGCGGTTTACTCTTTATTTTTTTATTATTTTTGACATTTTATTTTCAATATCGTCTATCTCTACTTGTCAAAAAAATTTTCAAAACTATGGTTTTTTTTTTGTCAAAAAAATTGAGATATTTGAAATCCAAAATTTAAACAAAATTTCATCATTTACTATTTCGTTTTTATTTTTTTGGCATTTTTGGCATTTTTGGCATTTTGTTTTCTTTTTCACCTGTCTAAACTTATCCAAAAATTATGGAATTTTTTGAAGTGTTTTATTGGAAGGGTTAAAGTTTTACCAACGATTTCTGGAAAATTCTAAAAGTTCTTTTTAAAAAATATAGATATGTGAAATGTAAAATAAGGTTTAGACCGAGTTCAAGAGGGGGGTGGGGGTGAATTGAACTTTCAAAATCTTTTCGCAAATCTGATTTGTTCTTGAAGTAGAGAATGAAAGTTCTTTATTCAATCAATTGACTATGTAATTCTGGACTGTCCAGTAAACAATCGATTGTGCACAGCGGAAAATATCAGAGATAAACCCAGAAATCAGTTAAACCTAGAAAACAGTTTACAATGTATAAATGTGTTAATCCAGATTTAAGATGTTAAAAACATAATCCAGTAAATCAAACACAATCCAGAATGACAGTTGATTATGAAAACAGATGTTCAAAGTATGATCAACAGTATGAACAGATTTTAATCCAGTCAATTTAAGTGATGGCAGCAGTGAATAAAAGAAATCAAGAAGAGTAGGGAGAAAAGCAAGAACACATAATTTTTATCCTGGTTCACCCTTCCTTAAAGGCTACGTCTAGTCCTTTGCAAACTAGCAAAGATTTCCACTAAAAGATCACAAGATCAGTTTACAACCCCTTGCTCCCAGCAAGTTACAAACTGCTCCCAGCAGTAAACCCACACACCTCACTGAACCCCCAGCTAGTGTGTAACCAGTGCAGAAACCCACTGCACCACAACACTTGCAATCCGCAAGCAACACTGCTCCCAACAGTACTCACCCTCTATTGAACCCCTCAGCAGATGTGAGACCAGTGCAGAAACCCACTGCACCAACTCAATTACAAACCCAGTAATTGAAAACAGCAAACAAATTACAGATCAACAGGATGAGGAAAGATTACAGAGTACTTCTACACAAAACAGATTTCACAGAATGAAGATTAGGTGTAGAAGACTTAGCTTTAGTCCAGAACCAAAGTAGCAAGAACCTCACTTCAAGGATGCTTTAAAGATTCGTGTTCTTGGAGGTTTCTTGATTTGAAAAGCTTTGCCAAAATGATGATTGCACAAAAGGGGCAATATCTCTCTTAGAAAATCTCAAGGAAGGCTTTTCGAAAGTTTTGTTAACTGAAAATGATATTGCACAATCCTTTAAATACCCAAATTAGTTTTAAAAACAGCTTAGCTATCACAATTCAATTAATTGAACAAACCATTCAATCGATTGAATTTGACCGTTAGTTTGACCCAGTCAAAGGTTTCAGTTGTAACATCAATAACTGTATTTCAGTTGTAACAGAAATAACTATCACATTCCATCGATTGTTTTAGAAATTCAATCGATTGAAAAACTTTTTTCCAACAAAAACATTTTGGGTTATTTTTATTAAAAACAGTTTTAATAAAAATATTTGTGAATCTTTTTAGCACCTCAGAAGTGATGAACCATGCCTCTCATGGTTAAGGACTAAGCCAATCACCAACACACAAGATATAATTTTATTCATTTAGGATTAATACAAGTTGCAGCAAAACCATATTACAGACTAGGCATAAATAGTCCCATATTAATAATGTTAAGAGATATAAGACTTAAAAAGTTTAATGATTCCATTATAGCCATATTAGAAAGTAACCTTCATGATGGTCCAACATTCTTTAACTGTTATCCTAATTTCTCTATGAACTTAAGGAATGACAAAACAAGTAACTCCATAAAATTATATGTTCAAACTCTAGAAGACATAGTAGATGAATTATCAGGTCCTATTCAGATTATTTATAGAACTTATTATAAGGTTACCAAAATAGATTATAATTTTAAAGCATTAAGATCTTCACCCAAAGATGAAACCATATTAGTAGAAGCAAATCTTAGAAAATCATCAGTACAAACTCCAAAAAGATTAAGTCACGAGGAAGTAGTAAGAAGAATTCCAGAAGAATGGATATTAGAAGATATTATAGAAGAACAAAAAGTATATAATACTCAAATAAGAGAAATAGTTCAAGATGGTACAAATATACGATTAAGAATGAATAGGTCATCATCTTTAAAAATAAGAGAGCCACAAATAATTCATAAAGGACAACCATTCAGGCATTCCGTAGAGATAATTCCACCATAAATTTAGATTTACGAGGATTAGATAATATTACTCCCATAATTAGTAAACCATTATACACAGAATCTAAAAAATCTGAATCTCCTCAATACTCTCCCACAACATCACAAATACTAAGTACATTAAGTAAAGAAGAACCCTTTGAAATAGATAAAAATTGGATAAGAGAAGATTTTGGAGCAGAATATAATAAAGATAAAAGGGAATGGTATTTTAAGACTTACTCTAAAAAAGAAACAGAAGACTTTAGAACAGAATTTTATAATTATATGATTGAGAATGAGATAAATTTATATTTCTTTGATTGGTTTAAAAATTATAGTGAAGAACATAATTTAGAATATCCATTTAGTAATAAAGAAATATATCCATTAGAAAAAGTAACTAGTACATGGAAAACTATGAATAATGAAACCATAGAATTAGAATATCCTCCATTACAAGCAATAAAATTACAATCTTCCACGGACTTAGAAATAGAAGCTAGTCCATATAAAGACATTAGGATAGAAGACCGACAAGTAAAAACAAAAGATATTAAAAAATTACATTCACAAATTAATTATTCTAATACAGTTTTAACTATAATGACAAAACAATTAACCAGAATGGAAAACTCCACATCCTCATCATATCATAAAGAAGTTCCCAGTAGTTCAAGACCTGTAAAACCAATATATAAATTATTTAATGTCCCACAAAAAGAATTAGATGCCCTTAAACTAAAAAGTGATACAGACATGAAGATAGATGAATTAAAAAGAAAATTAGAAGAATTAAATAAAAATTCTATTAATACATTAGAATTAATTAAAATTAAAACTTATCCAAAACTTAGAAATTATTACAATAGACCTACCCCTGCGGATGTACAATTCGAAGAAAGGGGAGAATTGGTTAAAAACTCATTTTCATGAAACGAAATAACAGAATGGAATTTAGATGGCCTAAGTGAACAGGCTATATTAGATTTAACATGTCAAATGACAATGGCAGCTACTGCCCATAAAACAAAAGGATGTAGCGACAAGTCTGCTGCGTACAGGGATTCACTGGTCAATTGAAAGGCTGGTGGGATAATTTATGCACAGAACATGATAAATTAGCAATAATTAATAGCGTCAAACCTGAAACAAATCAAGAAGATGTAGTATCAACATTAATTTATTCTATAATACAAAACTTTGTAGGAGATCCCAATATATTTAAAGAAAGATCAGCAAATCAATTAGCAAATTTGTATTGTCCAACCATGTCAGATTATAGGTAAGATGGGTTCGCCAGACTTTGGAAAGAAAGATTCCTTGCCAGCTTACCTAAATTATTTGCAGAAAAAGTTAAATTAAATCTAGAACAACATTACGGTAAACCTATACAATATGATTCCTTAACTTATGGTCAAATATATAATATAGTATCAGATACTGGAATACAAGTATGTACTGACTTCAAAGTACAAAATAAACTTAGGAAAGAAAGTATGATAAATAAAAAAGAATTATGAACATTTTGTCATCAGTATGGTATGGAACCTATTAGAGCACCTAGTGCTAAGAAAAAGAAAATCATTAAGAAACAAAATAAAACAGAAAGGAGAATATATAAGAAACCATATACAAAAAAATATAATAAAACACCGCAAGAAAGTAAACCACATAGAAAACCCAAATATAAAAAACTCAAGAAAATAATATTTGTTGGAAGTGTGGTAGACCAACTCATTATGCAAATAGTTGTAGAGTTGCTAAGAAGATAAACCAGATAGAAGATGGAGAATTAAAGAAAAATTTATTAAATATCCTCATAAATTCAGAATCAGAAGAAGTTGATAATACATCAGAAGAAGAAGAGAGTGAAATAGAAGTAGAACAAATAGAATCAGATAATAGTACTGAATACTCAAAAGAAAGTGAAGAAGATTATTGTTCAGGAGCAGGCTCGGAGAAGGCTAAGTTGCTAACCGGGCCCGGATGACCCCGTTTTGCACCCGAAACATACCCACACTGTTTGGGCTACAGTTCTTATCATTTGTCGTCAGTGTTGCTGGAAACTGTTTTGGTCGAGTTTTGACGACTTTTTTGAGCCCGAGCCCCACTAGAGCAGGTAAAGTGGAAAACCGGGCCCGGATGACTCAGTTTTACACCTGAAACATACCCACATAGTTTGTGGTGTAGTGTATATCGTTTTCAATCAGTAGAGTTGAAAAATGTTTCGGCCGAATTTTGGCGACTTTTGCAGGCCCGGGTACCACAGTAGCTGGAAAAGTTGAAAATTGGGCTCGGAAGACTCGATTTTGCACCCAAAACATACCGACACTCTTTGGGGTGCAATTCTTATCATTTCTCGTTAATACGGTCGAAAAATGTTTCGGTCGAGTTTTGACAACTTTTTGGGTTCGGGGACCACTGGAGCAATAAAAGTTGAAACACAGGCCCCAAATGACTCGGTTTAGAGCCCGAAACATACCCACACTTTTTAGGGGTACAATTCTTATCGTTTTCCATCAGTACGGCTAAACAATGTTTCGGTCCAATTTTGACTACTTTTTCGGGCATGGGTACCACCAGAGCATGCTCGGAGAAGGCTAAGTTGATAATCGGGCCCGGATGACCCGGTTTTGCACTCGAAACATACCCACACTGTTTGGGCTACAGTTCTTATCGTCTGTCGTCAGTGTTGCTAAAAACTGTTTTGGTCGAGTTTTGACGACTTTTTCAGGCCTGAGCCCCACTAGAACAGGTAAAGCGGAAAGCCGGGTCCGGAAGACCCGGTTTGCACCCGAAACATACCCTCATAATTTGTGGTGATATTCATATCGTTTTCAGTCAGTACAGTTAACAAATGTTTCGGCTGAATTTTGACGACTTTTCCACGGTACCACAATAGTTGGCCAAGTTGAAAATCTGGTCCGGAAGACCCGATTTTGCACCCGAAACATACCGACACTCTTTGGGGTGCAATTTTTATCATTTCACGTCAGTACGGTCGAAAAATGTTTCGGTCGAGTTTTGACGACTTTTCCGGTCTGGGCACCACTGGAGCAGGAAAAGTTGAAAACAGGCCCCAGATGACTCGGTTTACCTCCCGAAACATACCCACACTTTTTTTGGGGTGCAAATCTTATCGTTTCCCATGAGTACGGCCAAACTACGTTTTGGAACAATTTTGACCACTTTTCCGGGCCCAGGTACAACCGGAGCAGGCCCGGAGAGGGCTAAGTTGATAACTGGGCCCGGATGACCCAGTTTTGCACCCAAAACATACCCACAGTGTTTAGGTTACAGTTCTAATCGTCTGTCGTCAGTGTTGCTGAAAACTGTTTTGGTCGAGTTTCGACGACTTTTTCAGGCCCGAGCCCCACCAGAGCAGGTAAAGTGGAAAGCCAGGCCCAAATGATTCAGTTTTGCACTCGAAACATACCCACCTAGTTCGTGGTGTAGTTTATATCGTTTTCAGTCAGTACAGTTAAAAAATGTTTTGGCCGAATTTTGAGGACTTTTCCACGATACCACAGTAGTTGGCCAAGTTGAAAATCTGGTCCAGAAGACCCAATTTTGCACCCGAAACATACCGACACTCTTTGGGGTGCAATTTTTATCATTTCACGTCAGTACGGTCGAAAAATGTTTCGGTCGAGTTTTGACGACTTTTCCGGTCTGGGCACCACTGGAGCAGGAAAAGTTGAAAACAGGCCCCAGATGACTCGGTTTACCTCCCGAAACATACCCACACTTTTTTTGGGGTGCAAATCTTATCGTTTCCCATGAGTACGGCCAAACTACGTTTTGGAACAATTTTGACCACTTTTCCGGGCCCAGGTACAACCGGAGCAGGCCCGGAGAGGGCTAAGTTGATAACTGGGCCCGGATGACCCAGTTTTGCACCCAAAACATACCCACAGTGTTTAGGTTACAGTTCTAATCGTCTGTCGTCAGTGTTGCTGAAAACTGTTTTGGTCGAGTTTCGACGACTTTTTCAGGCCCGAGCCCCACCAGAGCAGGTAAAGTGGAAAGCCAGGCCCAAATGATTCAGTTTTGCACTCGAAACATACCCACCTAGTTCGTGGTGTAGTTTATATCGTTTTCAGTCAGTACAGTTAAAAAATGTTTTGGCCGAATTTTGAGGACTTTTCCACGATACCACAGTAGTTGGCCAAGTTGAAAATCTGGTCCGGAAGACCCAATTTTGCACCCGAAACATACCGACACTCTTTGAGGTGCAATTTTTATCATTTCTCGTCAGTACGGTCGAAAAATGTTTCGATCGAGTTTTGACGACTTTTCGGGTCCGGGCACCACTAGAGCAGGAAAAGTTGAAAACAGGCCCCAGATTACTCGATTTAGTGCCCGAAACATACCTACACTTTTTTGGTGTGCAATTCTTATTGTTTCCCATGAGTACGGCTAAACAATGTTTCGGTCCAATTTTGACCACTTTTTCGGGCACGGGTACCACCGAAGCATGGCCGGAGAAGGCTAAGTCGATTACCGGGCCCGGATGACCCGGTTTTGCACTTGAAACATACCCACACTGTTTGGGCTAAAGTTCTTATCATCTGTCGTCAGCATTGCTGAAAACTGTTTTGGTCGAGTTATGACGACTTTTTCGGGCTCGAGCCCCACTAGAGTAGGTAAAGTGGAAAACCGGGCCTGGATGACTCAGTTTGCACCCGAAACATACCCTCATAATTTGTGGTGATATTCATATGGTTTTGAGTCAGTACAATTGAAAAATGTTTCGGCCGAATTTTGGCGACTTTTGGAGGCCCGAGTACCACAACAGCTGGAAAAGTTGAAAATCGGGCTCGGAAGACTCGATTTTGCACCCGAAACATACCGACACTGTTTGGGGTGCAATTCTTATCGTTTCACGTGAGTACGGTCGAAAAATGTTTCGGTTGAGTTGTGACAACTTTTTGGGTTCGGGGACCACCGGAGCAATAAAAGTTGAAAACAGGCCGTAGATGACTCGGTTTAGCGCCCAAAACATACCTACACTTTTTTGGGATGCAATTCTTATTGTTTCCCATCAGTATGGCTAAACAATGTTTCGGTCCAATTTTGACTACTTTTCCGGAAAGGGGTACCACCAGAGCATGCGCGGAGAAGGCTAAGTTGATAACCGGGCCCGGATGACCCGATTTTGCACTCGAAACATACTCACACTGTTTGGGCTACAGTTCTTATCGTCTGTCGTCAGCGTTACTGGAAACTGTTTTGGTCGAGTTATGACGACTTTTTCGGGCCCGAGCCCCACTAGAGCAGGTAAAGTGGAAAACCGGGCTCGGATGACTCAGTTTGCACCCGAAACATACCCTCATAATTTGTGGTGATATTCATATAGTTTTCAGTCAGTACATTTGAAAAATGTTTCGGCCGAATTTTGACGACTTTTCCAGGCTCGGGTACCACTACAGCTGGCAAATTTTAAAATCTGGCACGGAAGACTCGATTTTGCACCCGAAACATACTAACACTCTTTGGGGTGTAATTTTTATCATTTCTCGTTAGTACGGTCGAAAAATGTTTGGGTCCACTTTTGACTACTTTTCGGGTCCGACCACCACTGGAGCAGGAAAAGTTGAAAACAGGCCCCAGATTATCGATTTACCGCCCGAAACATACTCATACTTTTTGTGTGTCCAATTCTTATCATTTTCGATCAGTACGACTAAACAAAGTTTCAGTCCAATTTTGACCACTTTTCTGAGCCCAGGTACCACCACAGCATGCCCGGAGAAGGCTAAGTTGATAACCGGGCCCGGATGACCAGGTTTTAAACCCAAAACATACCCACACTATTTCGAGTACAATTCTTATCGTTTGTCGTCAGTGTTGCTGAAAACTGTTTTGGTCAGGTTTTGACGACTTTTTCGAGCCCAAGCCCCACTAGAGCAGGTAGAGTGCAAAACCGGGCCCGGATGACTCGGTTTGCACCCGAAACATACCCACATAGTTTGTGGTGCAGTTCGTACCGTTTTCAATCAATACAGTTGAAAAATGTTTCGGCCGAATTTTGACGACTTTTCCTGGCCCGTGTACCACATCAGCTGGCAAAGTTGAAAATCGGGCTCGAAAGACTCGATTTTGCACCCGAAACATACTAACACTCTTTGGGGTGCAATTCTTATCATTTCTCGTCAGTACGGTCGAAAAACGTTTCGGTCGAGTTTTGACAACTTTTTCAGGTTTGGGTACCACTGCAACAGGAAAAGTTGAAAACAGGCCTCAGATGACTCGGTTTAGCGCCCAAAACATACCCACAATTTTTCTGTGTCCAATTCTTATTGTTTCCCATCAGTACGGCTAAATAATTTTTCTGTCCAATTTTGATAACTTTTCCGGACCCGGGTACCACCAGAGCAGGCCCAGAGAAGGCAAAGTTAATAACCGAGCTCGGATGACCCGGTTTTGCACCCGAAACATACACACACTATTTGGGCAGTAGTTCTTATCGTTTGTCGTCAGTGTTGTTGAAAACTATTCTGGTCGAGTTTTGACGACTTTTTCGGGCCCGAGTCCCTCTATTGCAGGTGAAGTGGGAAACCGTGCCCGGATGACTCTTTTTTCACCCGAGACATACCCACATAGTTTGTGGTGAAGTTCATATCGTTTTCAGTCAGTACATTTGAAAAATGTTTCGAAAAAATTTCGACGACTTTTCCAGGCCTGGGTACCACAGCAGTTGGCAAAGTTTATAATCGGGCTCGGAAGACTCGACTTTGCACCCGAAACATACCGACACTCTTTGGGGTACAATTCTTATCAATTCTCGTCAGTATGGTCGAAAAATGTTTCAGTCGAATTTTGACAACTTTTCGGGTCTGGGCCCCACTAGAGCAGGACAAGTTGCAAACAGGCAACCCAGATGACTCGGTTTAGCGTCTGAAATATACCTACACTTTTTGGGCTGCAGTTATTATTGTTTGTAGTCAATGTTGCTGAAAATTGTTTTGGTCAAGTTTAGACGACTTTTTCGAGCCCGAGCCCCACTAGAGCAGGTAAAGTGAAAAATCGGGCCCGGATGACTCCGTTTGCACCCGAAACATACCCACATAGTTTGTGGTGATATTCATATCGTTTTTAGTTAGTACAGGTGAAAAATATTTCGGCCGAATTTTGACGCCTTTTTCAGGCCCTGGTACTACAACAGTTGGCAAAGTTAAAAATCGGGCTCGGAAGACTCGATTTCGCACCCGAAACATACTTACACTCTTTGAGGTGCAATTCTTATCATTTCTCGTTAATACGGTCGAAAAATGTTTCGGTCGAGTTTTGACGACTTTTCAGGTCCGAGCACTACTCGAGGAGGAAAAGTTGAAAACAGGCCTCAGATGACTCGGTTTAGCGCCCGAAACATACCTACACTTTTTTTGTGTCAAATTCTTATTGTTTCCTATCGGTACGACCAAATAATGTTTCGGTCTAATTTTGACGACTTTTCCTGGCTCAGGTACCACCAGAGCAGGCCTGGATGACACGATTTTGCACCCGAAACATAAACACACTGTTTGGGCTGCAGTTGATATCGTTTGTCGTCAGTGTTACTGAAAACTGTTTTGGTCGAGTTTAAACGACTTTTTCAGGCCTGAGCCCTACTAGAGCAGGTAAAGTGGAAAACTGGTCCCAGATGAGTCAGTTTGCACCCGAAACATAGCCACATAGTTTGGGTGATATTTATATCATTTTCAGTCAATACATTTGAAAAATGATTCGGCCGAATTTTGACGACTTTTTAAGGCCCTGGTACCACAGCAGCTAGCAAAGTTGAAAATCGGGTCCGGAAGACTCGATTTTGCACCCGAAACATATCGACACTCGTTGGGGTGCAATTCTTGTCGTTTCTCATCAATACGGCTAAACATTGTTTCGATCCAATTTTGAAAACTTTTCGGGGCCAAGGTTACCACTAGCGCAGGCCCGGAGAAGGCTAAGTTGATAACCGGGCCCAGATGACCCAGTTTTGCACACGAAACATACCCACACTGTTTGCGGTGCAGTTCTTATCGTTTGTTGTCAGTGTTGCTGAAAATTGTTTTGGTCAAGTTTAAACGACTTTTTCGGGCCCAAGCCTCACTAGAGCAGGTAAACTGGAAAACCGGGCCCAGATGACTCAGTTTGCACCCCAAAAATACTCATATAGTTTGTGGTGATATTCATATCGTTTTCAGTCAAACCGGTTGAAAAATGTTTCGGCCCAATTTTGACGACTTTTCTAAGCCCTGGTACCACACCAGCTGGCAATGCTGAAAATCGGGTTTGGAAGACTCGATTTCGCACCCGAAACATACCGACACTTTTTGGGGTGCAATTTTTATTATTTCTCGTCATTAAATGTTTCGGTCGAGTTTTCACAACTTTTCGGGTTCGGGTACCAATAGAGCAGGAAATGTTGACAACAAGCCCCAGATGACTCGGTTTAACGCCCGAAACATACCCACACTTCTTTTGTGTCAATTCCTACCGTTTCCCAACAGTACGGCTAAATAATGTTTCGGTCTAATTTTGACGACTTTTCCGGACCCAGGTACCACTAGAGTAGGCCCGGAGAAGGCTAACATGATAACCGGGCCCGGATGACCCGGTTTTGCACCCGAAACATACGCACATTATTTGGGCTGCACTTCTTCTCGTTTGTCATTAGTGTTGCTGAAAACTGTTTTGGTCGAGTTTAGACGACTTTTTCGGACCCGAGCCCTACTAAAGCAGGTAAAGTGGAAAATCGGTCCCATATGACTCAGTTTGCACTCGAAACATACCCACATAGTTTGTGGTGATATTCATATCGTTTTCAGTCAGTACGGTTGAAAACTGTTTCAGCCGAGTTTTGACGACTTTTCCAGGCCCGGGTACCACAACAGCTTGCAAAGTTGAAAATTGGGCCCAGAAGACTCGATTTCGCTCCGGAAACATACCTACACTCTTTGGGGTGCAATTCTTATCATTTCTCATCAATACGATCAAAAAATGTTTCAGCCAAGTTTTGACGACTTTTCCGGTCCGGTCACCACCGGAGCAGGAAAAGTTGAAAACAGGCCCCATATGACACTGTTTAGCGCCTAAAACATACAAACACTTTTTTGGGGTGCAATTCTTATCGTTTCCCATCATTACGGCCAAATAATGTTTCGGTTTAATTTTGACGACTTGTCCGTGCCAGGGTACCACTAGAGAAGGCCCGGAGAAGGCTAAGTTGATAACGGGGCCCGAATGACTCGGTTTTGCACCCGAAACATACCCACACTGTTTGGGCTGCAATTCTTATCGTTTGTCGACAGTGTTGCTGAAAAGTGTTTCGGTCGAGTTTAGACGACTATTTCGGACCCGAGCCTTACTAGAGCAGGTAAAGGGGAAAACTGGGCTCAGATGACTCAGTTTGCACCCGAAAGATACCAACATAGTTTGTGGTGATATTCATATCGTTTTCAGTCAGTATAGTTGAAAAATATTTCGGCCCAATTTTGACGACTTTTCCAGGCCCTAGGTGCTACAGCAGCTTGCAAAGTTGAAAATCGGGCCCGGAAGACTCGATTTTGCACTCGAAACATACCGACACTCTTTGGAGTGGAATTCTTATCATTTCTCGTCAGTATAGCTGAAAAATGTTTGGCTCGACTTTTGACAACGTTTTGGGTTCGGGCACCACCGGAGCAGGAAAAGTTGAAAATGAGGCCGCAGATGACTCGGTTTAGCGTCCGAAGCATACAAACACATTTTTGGGGTCCAGTACGGCCAAACAGTGTTTCGGTACAATTTTGACGACTTTTCGGGGCCAGGGTACCACTACGGCAGGCCCGGAGAAGGCTAAATTAATAACCGGGCCTGGATGACCCGGTTTTGCACCCGAAACATACTCACATTGTTTGGGCTGCAGTTCCTATCGTTTGTCGTCAGTGTTGCTAAAAGTTGTTTTGGTCAAGTTTTGACGACTCTGTCGGGCCCTAGCCTCACTAGAGCAGGTAAAGTGGAAAACCGGGCCCGGATGGCTCAGTTTGCAACCAAAAACATACCTACATAGTTTGTGGTGATATTCATATCGTTTTCAGTTAGTACGGTTGAAAAATGTTTCAGCCAAATTTTTACAACTTTTCTAGGCGCAGGTACCACAGCAGCTGGCGAAGTTGAAAATCGGGCTCGGAAGACTCGATTTTGCACCCGAATCATACCGAAACTCTTTGGGGTGCAATTCTTTTCATTTCTCGTCAGTAAGGTCGAAAAATGTTTCGGTCAAGTTTTGACAACTTTTCGGGTTCAGGCACCACCGGAGCAGGAAAAGTTGAAAACAGGCCGCAGATGACTCGGTTTAGCGCCTGAAACATACAAACAGTTTTTTGGGGTACAATTCTTATCGTTTCCCATCATTACGGCTAAATAATGTTTTGGTCTAATCTTGACGACTTTTTCGGACCCGGGTACCCCCAGAGTAGGCCTGGAGAAGGCTAAGTTGATAACGGGGGCCGGATGACCCAGTTTTGCACCCGAAACATACATACACTAGTTGTGCTGCAGTTCTTATGGTTTGTTGTCAGTGTTGCTGAAAACTATTTTGGTCGAATTTAGACGACTTTTTTGGGCTCGAACCCTACTAGAGCAGGTAAAGTGGAAAATCGGTCCCAGATGACTCAGTTTGCACCCGAAACATACCCACATAGTTTGTGGTGATATTCATATCATTTTCAGTTAATACGGTTGAAAACTGTTTCAGGCGAATTTTGACGACTTTTCCAAGCCCGGGTACCACAGCAGCTGGCAAAGTTGAAAATTGGGCCCTTAAGACTCGATTTTGCACCCGAAACATACCGACACTCTTTGGGGTGGAATTCTTATCATTTCTCCTCAGTACGGTCGAAAAATGTTTCGCTCGATTTTTGGCAACGTTTTGGGTTCGGGCACCACCGGAGCAGGAAATGTTGAAAACGAGGTCCCAGATGACTTGGTTTAGCGCCCGAAACGTACAAACACCTTTTTGGGGTGCATTTCCTATTGTTTCCAATCAGTACGGCTAAACAGTGCTTCGGTCCAATTTTTACGACTTTTCGGGGCCAGGGTACCACAAGAGCAGGCCCGGAGAATGCTCAATTAATAACGGGGCCCGGATGACCCGATTTTGCAACCGAAACATAGCCACACTGTTCAGGTTGCAGTTCTTATCGTTTGTCGTCAGTGTTGCTAAAAATTGTTTTGGTCGAGTTTAGACGACTTTTTCGGGCCCGAGCCCTACTAAAGCGGGTAAAGTGGAAAACCGGGCCCGGATAACTCAGTTTGCACTCAAAACATACCCCATTAGTTTGTGGTGATATTCGTATCGTTTTCAGTCAGTATAGTTGAAACATGTTTTTCGCCGAATTTTGACGACTTTTCCAGGCCATGGTACCACAGCAGCTGGCAAAGTTGACAATCAGGCCCGGAAGACTTGATTTCGCACCCAAAACATACCGACACTCTTTAGGGTACAATTCTTATCATTTCTCGTCAGTACGGTCGAAAAATGTTAGCATCGAGTTTTTACGACTTTTCAGGTCCGGGCACCACTAGAGCAGGAAAAGTTGAAAACAGGCCCAAGATGACTCGGTTTAACTCCTGAAACATACCCACACTTTTTTTTTGTGTCCAATTCTTATCGTTTCCCATCAGTACGGCTAAATAACGTTTCGGTCTAATTTTGACGACTTTTCCGGGCCCGGGTACCCCCAAACAGGCCCGGAGAAGGCTAAGTTGATAATCGAGGCCGGATGACCCGGTTTTGCACTCGAAACATACACACATTGTTTGTGTTGCAGTTCTTACCGTCGTCAGTATTGCTGAATAGTGTTTTGGTCGAGTTTAGACGACTTTTTCGGGCCCGAACCCTACTTGAGCAGGTAAAGTGGAAAATCGGGCCTAGATGACTCAGTTTGAACCCGAAACATACCCACATAGTTTGTGGTGATATTCATACCGTTTTCAGTCAGTACAGTTGAAAAATATTTTGGCCAAATTTTGACGACTTTTGCAGGCCCTGGGTACCACAGCAGCTGGAAAAGTTGAAAATCGGGCCCGGAAGACTCGATTTTGCACTCGAAACATACCGACACACTTTGGGAGGCAATTCTTATTTCTCGTCAGTACTGTCGAAAAATGTTTCGGTCGAGTTTTGACGACTTTTCAAAGCCCAAGTATCACAGTAGCTGCCAAAGTTGAAAATCGGGCTCGGAAGACTCGATTTTGCACCCGAAATATACTAACACTTTTTGGAGTGCAATTCTTATCTTTTCTCGTCAGTACGAGCAAAAAATGTTTCGGTCGAGTTTTGACGACTTTTCGGGTCCGGGCACAACTAGATTAGGAAACGTTGAAAACAACCCCAAATGACTCAGTTTAGTGCCCGAAACTTACCCACACTTTTTTGGGGTGCAATTGTTACCGTTTCCTATTAGTACGGCTAAACAATGTTTCAGTCCAATTTCCACGATTTTTTCGGGCCAGTGTACCACTAGAGCAAACCCGGAGAAGGCTAAGTTGATAACCGGGCTTAGATGACCCGGTTTTGCACCCGAAACATACCCACACTGCTTAGGCTGCAATTCTTATCGTTTGTCATTGGTGTTGCTGAAAATTGTTCTGGTCGAGTTTAGACGACTTTTTCGAGACCGATCTCCACTAGAGTAGGTAAACCGAAAAACTGAGCCTGGATGACTCAGTTTGCACCCGAAACGTACCCACATAGTTTGTGGTGATATCCATATCGTTTTCAGTCAGTACAGTTGAAAAATGTTTCGGCTATATTTTGACCATAGGCCCGGGTACCACAGTAGTTGGCAAAGTTGAAAATTGGGTCAGGAAGACTCGATTTTGCACCCGAAACTTACCGACAGTCTTTGGGGTGCCATTCTTATCATTTCTCGTCAGTACGGTCGAAAAATGTTTTGGTTAAGTTTTGACAACTTTTCGGGTTCGGGCACCACCGGAGCAGGATAACTTGAAAATAGGCCCTAGATTACTCGGTTTAGCGCCCGAAACATACCTACACTTTTTTGGGGTGCAATTCTTATCATTTCCCATCAGTACGGCTAAAGAATGTTTCGGTCCAATTTCGACAACTTTTCCGGGCCAGGGTACCATTAGAGCAGGCCCGAAGAAGGCTAAGTTGATAACCTGCCCGGTTGACCCGGTTTTGCACCTGTAACATACCCACACTGTTTGGGGAGTTCTTATAGTTTGTCATCAGTGTAGCTGAAAATTATTTTCGTCTAATTTTGACGACTTTTTCGGCCACGAGCCCCACTTAAGCAGGTAAAGTTGAAAACCGGGCCCGGGTGACTTAGTTTTGGACCTGAAACATACCCACATAGTTTGTGGTGCAATTGTTATTGTTTTCGGCAGTATAGTTGAAAAATGTTTCGGTAGAATTTTGACGACTTTTCCAAGCCCAGGTACCACAGGAGCAGGCAAAGATGAAAATCGGGCCCGGACAACACGTTTTAGCGCCCGAAACATACCCACACTTTTTCGGGTGTAATTATTATCGTTTCCCATCAGTACGGCTAAAGAATGTTGCGGTCGAGAACTGATGACTTTTCTGGGCCCAGGTACCACCTGAGCAGGCCCGAAGCAGGCTGAGTTGCTAACCGAGTCCGGATGACCCGGTTTTGTACCGGAAACATACCAACATTGTTGGGGGTGTAGTTCTTATAGTTTGTCGTTAGTGTTGCTGAATATTGTTTTCGTCGAATTTTGAGGACTTTTTCGGGCACGAGCCCCACTGAAGCAGGTAAAGTTGAAATTCGGGCCCTGCTGACTCAATTTTGGACCCAAAACATACCTACATAGTTTGTGGTGCAGTTCTTATCATTTTCGGTCATTACATTTGAAAAATGTTTCGGTCGAATTTTGACGACTTTTCCTGGCCCGGGTACTACAGGAGCAGGCAAAGTTGAACATTGGGTCCTAGAAGACTCGGTTTAGCGCCCTAAACATACGCACACTTTTTTAGGGGCAATTATTATCGTTTCCCATCAGTTCGGCTAACCAATGTTTCGGTCGGCTGTTGATGACTTTTCCGGTCCTTGTCACCACCAGAGCAGGACCGGAGCAGGCTAAGTTGATAACCGAGCTCGGATGACCCGATTTTGCACTCGAAACATACCCACACTGTTTTGAGTGCAGTTCTTATAGTTTGTCGTCAGTGCTACTTAAATTTTTTTTCATCGAATTTTGACTACTTTTTCGGGCTCGAGCCCTACTGGAGCAGGTAAAGTTAAAAACCGGGCCCGAATGACTCAGTTTTGGACTCGAAATATACCCACATAGTTTGTGGAGTAGTTCCTATTATTTTCGGTCAGTACAGTTGAAAAATGTTTCGATCGAATTTTGACGACTTTTCCAGGCTTAGGTACCACAACAACAGGCAAAGTTGAAAAGCGGGCTTGGATGATTCGGTTTAGCGCCCGAAACATACCCACACTTTTTCGGGTGCAATTATTTATCGTTTCCCAACAGTACGACTAAACAATGTTTCGGTCGACTGTTGACGGCTTTTCCGGGCCTGAGTACCACTAAAGCAGGCACGAAGAAGGCTCAGTTGATAACCGAGCCCGAATGTCCTGGTTTTACACTGGAAACATACCCACACTGTTGGGGGTGCAGTTCTTATAGTTTGTCGTCAGTGCCGCTGAAAATTGTTTTCGTTGAATTTTGACGACTTTTATGGGCACGAGCCCCACTGGAGCAAGTAAAGTTGAAATTCGTGTCTTCATAACTCAGTTTTGGACCCTAAACATACCCACGTAGTTTGTGGTGCAATTGTTATTGTTTTTGGTCAGTACAACTGAAAAATATTTCGGTCGAGTTTTGACGACTTTTCCAGGCTCGGGTATCACAGGAGCAGGCAAAGTTGACAATCGGGCTCGGACGACATGGTTTAGCGCCCGAAACATACTCACACTTTTTCGGGTGCAATTATTATCGTTTCCCATCAGTACGGCTAAACAATGTTTCGGTCGACTGTTGAAGACTTTTCCGGGCCCGGGTACCAGCGGAGCAGGCACGAAGGAGGCTAAGTTGATAACCGAGCCCGAATGACCCGTTTTTGCACCTGAAACATACCCACACTGTTTGGGTGCAGTTCTTATGATTTTCGGTCACTACAGTTGAAAAATGTTTCAGTCGACTTTTGACGTCTTTTCCAGGCCCGGGTACCATAGGAGCACGCAAAGTTGAAAATCGGGCCCGAATGACTCGGTTTTGCACCCAAAACATACCCACACTGTTTGGGGTGTAGTTCTTATCATTTTCATTAGTGCTACTGAAAACTGTTTTCGTCAAATTTTGACAATTTTTTCGGGCACGAGCCCCACTTGAGCAGGTAAAGTTGAAAACCAGGCCCTGATGACTTAGTTTTGGACCCGAAACATACCCACATAGTTTGTGGTGCAATTGTTATTGTTTTTGGTCAGTACAGTTGAAAAATATTTCGGTCGAATTTTGACGACTTTTACAGGCTCGAGTACCACAGGAGCAGGCAAAGTTGAAAATCGGTCCCAGACGACATGGTTTAGCGCCCAAAACATACCTACACTGTTTTGGGTGCAATTATTATCGTTTCCCATTTGTACGGGTAAACAATGTTTCGGTTAACTGTTGACGACTTTTCCGGGCCCAGGTACCACCAGAGCAGGCCCGGAGAAGGCTAAGTTGATAATCGAGCCTGGATGACCCGGTTTTGCACCCGAAACATACTCACACTGTTTGGGGTGCAGTTCTTATAGTTTGTCGTCAGTGTTATTGAAAATTGTTTTCGTTGAATTTTGGCGACTTTTTTGGGGACGAGCGCCACTTGAATAGGTAAAGTTGTAAACCGGGCTCGGATGACTTAGTTTAGGACCCGAAACATACCCACATAGTTCGTGGTGCAGTTCTTATTCTTTTCGATCAGTACAATTGAAAAATGTTTCGGTCGAATTTTGACGACTTTTTCAGGCCCGGGTACCACAGGAGCAGGAAAATTTGAAAATCGGGCCCGGACGACACGGTTTAGCGCCCGAAACATACCCACACCTTTTCGACGCAATTATCACTGTTTCCCATCAGTACGACTAAAGAATGTTTCGGTCGAGTATTGACGACTTTTCCATGCCCGTGTACGACCAGAGCAGGCCCGGAGCAGGCTCAGTTAATAACTGAGCCCGGATGACCCAGTTTTGCACTGGAAGCATACCCACACTGTTTGGGGTGCAATTCTTATAGTTTGTCGTCAGTGTTGCTGAAAATTGTTTGCATCGAATTTTGACGACTTTTTCAGGCACGAGCCCCACTGGAGCAGGTAAAGTTGAAATTCAGACCCTGACGACTCAATTTTGAACCCGAAACATACCAATATAGTTTGTGGTGCAATTGTTATTGTTTTTGGTCAGTATAGTTGAAAAATGTTTCGATCTAATTTTGACGACTTTTCCAAGCCCGGGTACACAGGAGCAGGCAAAGTTGAAAATCGGGCCAGGGGCGAAATGGTTTAGCGCCCGAAACATACCCACACTTTTTCGGGTGCAATTATTATCGTTTCCCATCAGTACAGCTAAACAATGTATCGGTCGACTATCTACTCATAACTGAGCCCGGATGACCCGGTTATGCACCGAAAACATACCCACATTGTTGGGGCTGTAGTTCTTATAGTTTGTCGATAATGTTGCTAAAAATTGTTTTCCTCGAATCTCGAGGACTTTTTCGGGCACGAGCCCCACTGGAGCAGGTAAAGTTGAAATTCGGACCCTGATGACTCAGTTTTGGACCCGAAACATACCCACATAGTTTGTAGGGCAATTGTTATTGTTTTTGGTCAGTATAGTTGAAAAATGTTTCTGTTTTTGACGACTTTTCCAAGCCCGGGTACCCTAGGAGTAGGCAAGGTGAAAATCGGGCCCGGACGACACGATTTAGCGCTCGAAACATACCCACACTTTTTCGGGTGCAATTATTATTGTTTCCCATCGGTACGGTTAAACAATGTTTCTTATCGTTTGTCGTCTGTGTTGCTGAAAACTGTTTTCGTCGAATTTTGACGACTTTTTCAAGCCCGATCCGCACTGGAGCAGGCAAAGCTGAAAATCGAGACTGGATGACTCTGTTTTGCACCCGAAACATACCAACACTTTTTGGGCTGGAATTCTTATCGTTTCCCGTTAGTACGGTCAAAAAATGGTTCAGTTAAATTTTGACAACTTTTCGGGTCCGGGTACTGCCAGAGCAGACCCGAAACAGGCTAAGTTGAAAATCGGGCCCGGAAAACTCGGTTTTGGAACAGAAACATAGCCACGTAGTTTGTGGTGCAGCTCTTATTGTTTTTGGTCAGTACAGTTGAAAAATGTTTCGGTCGAATTTTGACGACTTTTTCGGGACTGTGTAGCAAAGGAGCAGGCAAAGTTGAAAATCGGGCCTGGATGAATCGGTTTGCAACCGAAACATAACCACGCTTTTTCGGGTACAATTCTTATCCTTTTTCGTCAGTACAGTCGAAAAATCTTTCGGTCGAATTTTGACTACTTTTCTGGTCTGTGCTGCACCAAAGCGGGCCCGGAGTAGGCTAAGTTGATGATGGGGGCCGGATAACCCGAGTTTGCATCCGAAACATACCCACACTGTTCGGGGGTGCACTTCTTATCGTTTGTCGTCAGTGGTGCTGAAAATTGTTTTCGTCGAATTTTGACGACTTTTTCGGGCACGAGCCCTACCTAAGCATGTAAAGTTGAAAACTATGCCCGGATAACACGGTTTTGGACCCGAAACATACCCACATAATTTATGGTGCAATTCTTACTATTTTCGGTTAGTATAGTTAAAAAATGTTTCGATCGAATTTTGGCGACTTTTCTAGGCCCAGGTACCACAGTTGCAGGCAAAGTTGAAAATCCAGCCCGGATGACTTGGTTTTGCAACCGAAACATACCTACACTTTTTGGGGTGCAATTCTTATCCTTTCCTGTCAGTACGGTCTAAAAATGATTCGGTCGAAATTTGACCAATTTTTGGGTCTGGGCAGCACCAGAGTAGGCCCGGAGTAGGCTAAGTTGATAATCAGGCCCGACTGATCCGGATTTGCACGCGAAACATACCCACATTGTTCAAGGTACAAGTCTTATAAATTTGTCATTAACGTTGCTAAAAACTGTTTTCGTGCCCGGATGACCCGATTTTGCATCTAAAACATACCTACACTGTTCGGGGTGTAGTTCTTATAATTTGTCGTCAGTGTTGCTGAAAATTGTTTTCGTCGAATTTTGACAACTTTTACAAGCCTGAGTACCACTAGAGCAGGTAAAGCTGAAAACCGGGCCAAGATGAGTCAGTTTTGGACCCGAAACGTACCCATATAGTTTGTGGTGCAGTTCTTATTTTTTTCGGTCAGTACAGTTGAAAAATGTTTCGATCGGATTTTGACAACTTTTCTAGGCCCGAGGACCACAGGAGCAGGCAAAGTTGAAAAATGGGTCCGAATGACTCGGTTTTGCACCCGAAACATACCCACACTTTTTGGGGTGCAATTCTTATCCCTTCCGTCAGTACGGTCGAAAAATGTTTCGGTCAAATTTTGACCACTTTTCGGGTCCGCGCAGCACCAGAGTAGGCCCAGAGCTGGCTAAGCTGATAATCGGGCCTGGATGACCCGGTTTTGGACCAAAAACATACCCACACTATTCATGGTACAGTTCTTATCGTTTGTCGTCAGTGTTCCTGAAAACTGTTTTCATCGATTTTGACGACTTTTACGAGCCCGAGCACCACTAGAGCAGGTAAAGCTGAAAATCAGGCCAGGATGACTCAATTTTGGACCCGAAACATAACCACATAGTTTGTGGCACAGTTCTTATTGTTTTCGGTCAGTATTGTTGAAAAATGTTTTGGTCGAATTTTGACGACTTTTCCAGGCCCGGGTACCACAGGAGCAGGCAAAGTTGAAAATCGGGTCCGGATGACTCGGTTTTGCACCCGAAACATACCCAGACTATTTAAGGTGTAGTTCTTACCGTTTCCAACCAGTACGACTGAAAAAATATTTCGGTCAAATTTTAACGACTTTTTCAGACCCGGACACCATCATAGCAGGAAAAGATGGAAACTGGGTCCGAATGAATCGATTTTGCACCCGAAACATACCCTACACAATTTGGGATGTGGTTCTTATCATTTCTCGTTAGTACTGTTGAAAAGTGTTTCGGTTGAATTTTGACGATTTTTTCAGGCCTGAATGCCACTGGAACAGGAAAAGCTAAAAACCGACCTCGGATGACTAAATTTTGCACCTGAAACATAGCCACACTATTTGGGGTGCAGTTCTTATCGTTTCCCGCTAGTACGGCTGAGAAATGTTTCGATCAAATTTTGACGACTTTTTCGAGTCCATACATCACGGGAGCATGAAAAGTTGAAAACCGGTCCTAGATGACTCGATTTTGCACCCGCAACATACCCACACTGTGTGGGGGTGCAGTTCTTATCGTTTTCTGTATGCCTATTCTTCAATGCTATTTGTAGGAAAGTAATTGATCCTACTAGGTTGGATGACTTAGAAAATGAAGCTATAATTCTCGTGTCAACTAGAGATGTATTTTCCACCATCCTTTTTTGATATCATGGTTCATTTAATTGTTCATCTAGTGAGAGAAATTAGATTATGCGGTCCTGTGTTTTTACGATGGATGTACCCAATTGAGCAACGCATGAAGATATTCAAAGTTTACGTGAAGAATCCATATCGACCTGAAGCATCTATTGTTGAGAAATATATTGCAGAGGAAGCAATAGAGTTTTGTACCAATTATATGTCAGAAGTAGATGCTATAGGCGTCCCAAAGACTAGGTATGAAGGAAGGCATGAAGGCGAAGGCACACGAGGTGTGAGGGTAATTCGAAAAGATCAACAACAGGTACTCCAAGCACACTTGTATATTTTGAACAATACTGACGATGTTCTTCCTTTCTTAGATGAACACAAAATGTTGTTGAAGTCAATGAATTCACTTGTAAATGAGAAGTGGTTGTTGAATGAACATAACAAGACGTTTTTGAAATGG
>Ga0209700_102923_pt1 | contig 33684 bp, 16 predicted proteins | sample SiratroredBW_FD_187528 | JGI IMG/M metagenome (GOLD analysis project Ga0209700, IMG submission 187528) | Root nodule microbial communities of legume samples collected from California, USA - Siratro red BW (SPAdes) (version 2) | ecosystem: Host-associated > Plants > Roots > Nodule | place: USA...
TTTTTTTTTTTTTTTTCTTTTATTCATGTGAAGATAGCCCTGCTTTCTGCAACCAACTAGGTGAACTTCTGGCCTTGTTCTATTGCATAGGAGCATCATAGGGGTGAAAGTTGAAACCGAGCTTTATTATTTTTGATAAAAAAAAAAAAAGACTTTTTCATATACACTTAATGATAAGAAAGTGTTTGAAGTGAGAAAAAAAGAAAACTGTCACTTTTGCACATGTTCATTGATGCCAATTTTTAAAATTTTTGTCAACTCTGTTCTTCTCCTTCAAACATATTTGGAATCATATATAAAATGTCATCAATTATATTAGTAGACCATACTTTCCATCCAAGGCATTGAATAAATAAATTTGGTTAAAGTATTAATTAATGAAGATTAATAACTCCCCTTAAGTCCAAGTAGGTGTCATGTTACACCTTGTATAAATAAACAATTATATTATGAAATTTTACTTATTTTATGTGTCACATCGTTCTCTCAAGATATTTTTTATAAGAGTTTACAAGACTTATATCTAATAATATTTTATTTATATTTAAAACTAAGAAAACTATTCTTATAATGTAGAGTATAATTTAAAACATAAAATTTTAAATTTCAATATAATCAGCGTGATCTAATACAATCTTGCAAATACATTTTGATAATGATTTATCAAAATATACTACTGACTCACAAATGCATTTTGATAATGATTTATCTCAATTAACTTGGTTCTAACAAATTTGTTTCATTCAACAAATTAATAATATCATTTGTTTATTTTTTCTAAAATATTGTTATATTTGAATAAAAAATATTTTTAACATAATGGTATAGTTGTGGTTTTAATTAATTTTATATATTTTTAAAATCAGTACGATTTGCTCGATTATAATAAAGAAGCAATCACAGAAGAAGAGTAGAAAATCTTCAGAAGAAGAATCATAAAAAAAAGGAAGAAGAACCATAAAAAAATACACAAAGAAAGAGATGTAGTCTTGGGACGTAGTTGTCAAATTTTATTATAAACCATACCAATAAAAAATTAGAAGAAAAGATGAATCTTAGTAATGATATGAAAACTTTGAATTAACCACTTTATGTAGAAAACGTTGTATCTCTCAGGATTCCCATTTCAAAACAATTTAAACTAAAGAGAAATGGTTAATTAATCAAACTCAACTAACTTATTTACTAAAATATAGATAAATTAAAACTAGGGAAAATGTAGTAACTGCATTAGAAATGATTAGATGATGGATGTGAGTTTTGATTATTTCATCTTCTTACATTAAATAAGATATTTTTATTTTTATGTTTGACAAAATTCTTTTGTTTAGCTTTCATCTCCATCGAATATATCTTTATTTACTTTATTAGTATTTTAAATATTAATTAAATAATTTTTATATAAAACCCAAGACATGCCAAAGATATTATCAATATGTTATTAGTTTGAGTGGTGGAGATTCATTACGTAATATCTCAAATCCCACTTTTTCAATTGTATGTACGTGTTACTCAATTAATTTATTTTATGTAATCAATCATTAATAAATAGTAACACTTGAATCATGTTTAAATAAGGTATTTGACGTTTTCCTTTGTACACCATTTGACAAATTTGTATTAGTTGTCCATGTCGAGGACATGAGCTAGTGCTTGTAGCTTTTGAATTTGATTGATAGCCAATAACAAAGAATCTTTATGCTACACAGTTAAGACATTTTGTTTTCTCTTCCATGGACACTTCATTATTTATAGCTTTAAGTAGATGGGGTTTTGTGGTGGCTGTGTTGACTAAATCTTTACTTTTAAATACCAAGATATTATGAGCCAGCAAAATAGAATTTTTTGAATGTATCTTTTATTTTATTAATAAATAAAATTTCAGAATACTCGTTGTAATGTTTATAGATAGTCTATTACGTAACACATCCTATATTGTGTATTATAGATAGTTTAATATACGGTAAGTATATTTTAGGGAAAATCATTTGTCTGACATAATATCGACCATTTAATATATCTATTTCTGATTTTTTTTTCATAGATATTTTGAGATTTGGTGGTTTTAGATGTTTCATTTGTATTTTTATTATGAAATTTTATTTTCTGCTGTTCCCTTTTTCTTTAGATGAAATTAAAGTCTTTTGAAGAATTATTTTGCATGCCTTTATTTTTTTTTCTTGGTCATTCTTATTTTTTATTATAATTGAAGAAAATATGTAAATTTTGTCTGTTCCTAACTATCTTAATTTTAAGCGTTAAAAATATGCTCGAATTTGTTGATGCTTTTGATATTTTTAATTAAATGAATAATTTTTTGGAATAATTTAAATAAACTATTTTCATTGTAAATTGATTGTCAATAAGAAAGATGACTCATGAAAGAGCTGAGCAGGAAAATTATCTGAAATTGCATCCATTACAATATTTGATTTAACTTGTGTTGTGGTATATGATAATTTAATTACTTTAATTAATACTTTGTTAAGAATTTAATTAGTTTTGTGTGGAAGAGAAAGCAATTGATTGTGTTGTTTGACTATTGTTTATTTATGCCCTTAACACCTACTCCGCAATGATGGAGAGTGAGTTATCAATGGGAGAAATATCAGATGAAGTGATTAAACTAGAAATATTGAAATGGAAGAAAATAAAATATAAAATATCTGACAATAGTAGAGAAAACCTCGTAATGCAGCAAAGAAGCCTGAAATGACAAGAATGCCCTACATGAAATAATTTGGAGAGGCGGGACCCACAACGATCTCCGCGGTGCGGCTGAACCAAGACTCGTAGCATACATACAAAGCAGAGGCCCCGACGAAGGGGACCCCAAGGTTTCCCAGCCTCAGCAGTCACCCTAAAAAAAATCTCAACCACTGTGCAAACCCTACACCACACCTTGTCCCTTCGCGCCATCCCCACCGTCCAAAATGGATCCAAGGCCTCAAAATCTCACCACCGGGTCCCACTTCACGTGAAACCCCCGCAAGTGGGGCCACACATAAGACCCCACTCCATCATGAATCAACGGCCGAGATCTCTCATCACTTCCTTCTATAAGAATCCGTCGCCATTCTCCACCACCCTCACCTCTCTGACGCGTGAGTCAGCGAGTGTTCCTCTTCCTTCTCTTCGCCATTATCAACCAGCGTTTCTAATTTTCATTTCACCGTTTCAGAGAGGACCAAAACGACTTCGTTACATCCATGACAACAACCACAATGCTTCTGCGAAGCTCCTCCACGCCGATTCTCAACTCCTGCATCCCCAATCCCAACCTCAAGGACCCGCCTCACGAGCACGAAATCCTTCACCGGATCCCGCGGACGCGCTCTCTCACGCTGTCGGCGTCGTCGACTTCGCTGTCACCGGTTGACGCTTCCCCGAGCAGAATGACGCGGGCGCTGTCGGAGACGGATCTCTCCGCGCGCTCCAAAACGGCGTCGTTCGGCTCCGCTCTGTTTTCGTTCTCCGAGTCCGACGAAGCGGAGACTGCGTCCGCAGAAGGCGGCGGGAGTGGCGGCGGCGGATGGGACAAAGCTGACGGCGGAGGGTCGGGGTTTTGGGATTCGAATAACGGGAACGACAGCACGGACTTGTATTACCGAACGATGATCGAAGCTAATCCCGGAAACCCTCTGTTTCTTGGGAACTACGCGAGGTATTTGAAAGAGGTACGTGATTTGACGAATATTTGAGTTAATTATGGACTGTGTAAAGCGATGGATGAGAATATGTGTGGTTGTTTATTTGATGGCAGGTTCGAGGGGACTATGTGAAAGCAGAGGAGTACTGTGGGAGAGCGATATTGGCGAATCCAAATGATGGGAAGGTGCTGTCCATGTATGCAGACTTGATTTGGGAGAGCCATAAGGATGCTTCGCGTGCCGAGACTTATTTTGATCAAGCAGTTAAAGCTGCTCCTGATGACTGGTATCGATCATCAACTCTTCTCTTGTTTGGGACTTCATAGAATAGTGTAACAGTACATGATATGAATGGAAATTTTTTGTAGTCATTAAGGTCAAATTTCAACTGTTTAACGTACTGGTTGCAAATTAAGGTTTGTTTGAAATTATACCTTAAATAAGTACCAAAAATTATATCTTAAAATTACTTTTTAAGAATATGTGTTTGTCGTAATATAATTAACTTGTTCTGTAAATTTATGAAACGGTTGGTTTGTTTTGTAGTTATGTTCTGGCATCCTATGCTCATTTTCTTTGGGATGCTGAGGAAGAAGAAGATGAAGTTGAAGAAGATTCGTGTGAAAAATCTGTCAGTTTCTTACATGAAGTTGCTCCACCCCCTCCTCCTTTAGCTGCTGCTTCTTAAGTTGCTTCCACTGGTGCCTGGCTTTCATATAATATAACTTTCTAACCTTTGTTTATAGTACTTTAACCTTGTAATATTTTTTGGCCGATGAGAACTGTGATAATGATAAATGGTTATTGTCCTCCTTGTCATCGATGTAGATTCATGTAGCCATACTGGAGAATAAAGATGGGGGATATTATTCTCCTTTGTTTTGCGTTTTCATTGATTTGTCAAATCTTCTCTTTTATTTTTAAAACATTTCGTGACAAAATTTATAATATTCCCGAGATATATGAGTCGAGTCCGCAAAGCACGACATCTAAGGGTTAAATCGTCTTTCCGAAAATAATTTCTTTATTTTTTTTAGTGAAGTAGAGTTTGATCATTATTATTTTCAATTAAAAGTTGTGTTTTTTTTTTTTTTGAAGTTGCCTTATTGGACATGACTTTACCTTTTCATTTGATAGAGGTGATATATGATTTGCTAACAGTATTAAAGATTTGGCCTCGTTTTTCGTTTTTCATGTATGGTTTTATTTCTATAATCTTGTTTATATGAATATTGTAATTTTCTTTCATGTTGCCATTGCATTCTTCTTTCCTGCTTGGTTTCGTTTACTTGGTGTGAATGCATAATTGTATTTGCTTCGATGTTAGCTTCATAGCGTTGCTCCGGTGGTGCTGTGATTGTTTGTCAAAAACTTAGAGTAGATAATTAATTATGCCATAACATAAACTATTATAATTATATTATATAATATTATAGAATAATGATAAAATAAAATAGTAAATAATAATAATAATAATATTTTAAATAAATTCATATGAAAAATAATATTAATATTATTATTAAATAAAAAATAATGACATAAATAAATTTATATAAAAACAAATAATAATATTAATAATAAAATAAAAATTTAGTAATAATAGTCATAATAATATTAAATAAAAATTACTAATAATAATAAAAATAATGAAATAAATTCATAAATAACAATATTACTAATAAAATAATAAATAATAATAATAATTTAAAATAGTAATAATAATAAAATATCATAAATAATTATATTATTATTAAAATTAAAATTTAAGATGAAAGCAATAAGGTTATTTTACAATTTTTTAATTAAAAAATAGTCTATTATACCAATCGAATAAAGTCATGGTTGAAATAATAACCTTTTTTCTAAAAAAAAAAAATCGTGTTTGTAGTAATATTTTATGTGAATTTAGATTTATTATTTAATTTAATATTAGATTTAATATTTTATTTGAACTTTAGCTTTGAAGAAAAATATATTTTTGGAAACAAGGCTTCATTTTTTTTTCAAATTATATATACAAACTATTATTTGAACGCGATTCTAAAATAAAACATAATGTGGGTTAAAAGCATGATTATTTTATTTTATTTCAATAGTTGGATGAAAATGTTTGTTGAAAAGTTTATTTAGAAAAAAAAAAAGAAATACTTCAACTTTAACAAATAAAAACTGTTATATTTTAGTTTATGATTTTGAATTGAAATCGTGAATCAAAACACGGATTTAATAAAAGGTTAAAAAATAAATATAAAGAAATTGAGTTTGGAGACTTTTACTTTGGAAAATTTTCGAAGATTTTATCTATTTAGCAAAATTAAGAGAAAGTGCACCTCTCTGTTAAAAAACCTCAAATCTTTCTCTTCTGGCATTTCTCCAAGAAAAAACGTAGCTTGACCCGTATTTGGAGGTACATCATTCACCCTCTAAGCAAGTGGCAGATTTTGTTTTTTATGCAGCTAGCATTAGGCTGTTCCATCTAACAACTCAAACTAAATCCAAAGAGAAATTTTGGATTGACTTTGCTATTTTGTTTTGGATGTTATAATTGTAATTGACTCGGGTTTTGAATCTGGATATGTAATTTAAAATCCACCAAGTCTACGACAAAAAAAAGTGTCTCACATCAAAGATGATTTACGTAATTTGAGTTGCTACAAAAATTTGAAAAATCTAAATAAACTAAAATTATTTAATACTGATAGGATAAAATTTAATCATCTCAAAACCCAATCTATTCATATGCAAAGACAAAATCCGCAGGTGTAATGGGCAGAATTTTGTGTTTACAAATAACGTTAATTGATAGAGCACTGGTGGTTCGTGTTTTTGTTTTGTGAAACTGCAACCATTCCTCCACCCTTGCCATTCAGCCTTTAAGGTTTTGAGACTTCATAAATCTTACCAGTGTGGGACTATTCTTCTTTCCCTTTTCTTTTTCGTTGTCAAATCTTTCTCTTCTGCCATGCTTGTATTGTGTCCAACAATAGCGCTGCTTGCACAGTTTTGGAGTTATATTATTCAGACGTGCGGATAGGTGGCATGGCAGGTTTTGATTTTTAGACAGCTCGCATGCCATTCAGCGATGGTTGGCAAATTTTCGAATTTTGAATATTGTTGGTTTAGGAGATTCCATTTTATCTGGTGAGTAAATTAGTTTCTGGATTGAGTTAGGCCTAGTTTAGATACTAAAATAATATCAAAGTTTGTCGTACTGGTTGTTCCTAGGTTTAGTATGCTACTTAGTACTTGTTATGGAGTTGTTGAGTTACCTACGAATGTTCAATTCTATAAATTTATAATTGAGATGTTTACTCTTTTGTCAGAAGAGGTATGAGTGAGGATAACTCTCATTTCTGAGTTAATTTTAAATTTGAGTTAGAATCGAATTCAGATTGAATCATTTGAAATGCCTAATTGCGGAAGAGGAAACTTGTTTGCATTTGTGGCAAGAAGATATTGCTTCTATTAATGCAGATCTTAACTTCCATTTAGTTTATGCATTCTTACAATACATTTCTAACCTACTATTTTCCTAATAATCAGAGAACAAATAAAGAAACAACCTAGTCGTGGCAAGGTAACTATGGCTTTCTTGGCTCACGATTTACAACGAATGCTACTACCTTTTGCTCACTTTATTACAGCACAAGAGGCCATCATAAGATCCAGAACCAGCCAAGAACTGAACCACCAACTAAGCCAAACCCGAGGAACCCTGTCATCACAATAGCAGATAACTCTGCTTCTGACAAGGGCACTGACTTGGGTGTTAGAATCATGAGGACACTAGTGAGGTATCCATTGCTAAATCCCAGAAGAAAAGTCAGAACCACCATAGGTACTTCTGTTTTCAGCCACTTTGGTCCATGAAGACAAATTACAAAGAGTGGATAGAATAGTAGCCTAGATGTGGCAGCCCATATTGCCCTTGTCATGGATTGAATAACATAGAAGGCAGTTAATGACTTCCCCATTAGATCAGCTAAATTGTAAACTGTTATCAGTAAAATAGGATACCAATCCCTTAGAAGCTTGGACTCAAGATCTTCAGCAATAAATCCAGGGAAAATAGATAGGGTCACTATGTAGATTATGAAAATTCCAAACGCTGCTCCCTTGATTTTTCCTGCCACTGCCCAAAATTTTGTCCCTGTGCATAAGGTGCTCTCCTGATGAACGTTCTGATGGTACTGATGCATCACTGGTAACTTGTGCTGCAAGTTGCTAAACACAATACAACATAGGAGGAAAATGGTGGCAACCATGAAGTACAAATGAGCACTTATTTTGAGACCCTTGGGGGTTTGTGGGAGTGATGCCTTGGTTATTATCCTCAAGATTGAAATTATAATACCTGTCACCCAGGAAAAGAAAATTATTATTTGTGTAAGACCAAACTTTAACAGCACCTGGGTATCAAACTGACTACTGAATTTTTCTTCAAACATCATTGGAAACTAGAGGCCGACCAAACACAACTTATTTAAGCGAGAACAGCAGCAAGGTCAGCTAAAGTTTCAAAACTCTGAAGTATTTAATATTTAAGAGACACTTGGTGTGAGTAATAGTATGGCTCTATTACCAGATGGATAGGATTACTTTATCGATTATAGATGAAAGAATATGCTAAATATGCAAGAAAAGATCTTGTCACGCAGATGCAGTGCCCAGTTAAAAATTAAGAAAACGAGACCCAGGAATCTACATTAGTTTTTCTCCCACCCTTCAAAAGCATGTATATCCTTACAAGAATAAAAGTACACAACATGGTATTGTTTAATACTTCTTTACTTCTAATAAGCTGCTTCTTATGTTCCTAAGAATTTGTCAAAAATAGAAAAACATAATCTCCCAATGGGGAATGAAAGTGAATTGAACTTGGGGAAGCAAAGAATGAATTGCCTTGGTACCTGAGGAAGCAGTTCCAGCAAAAACTGCTTGCATATACTGTTTTGGGAGCTTCCCAGCTGATCCTATCAAGCTTCCACCTACCAAGCCATCTGCTAAACCACATATAACCACTGCTGCAACCGTCAAACCATAGGCACCACTCGGTCTCTCATTGAGCTTGGTGCTGCTTGAGGTCCAGTCTATGACTGGGGCTACCATAAGAGACATAACAAACATGGAGAACCCCAAGTTCATTCTCAACCTCAACGTTGTTTTGCTCCAACCTCCCCAACTGATCATCCCAAGAAGCACCATCACAGATGAAATCATGTAGGCCACAGAGAAAACCCTTTCTATGTGTTTGGTTGGATAGAGGTAGGCAAAGTAATCCACTGCAGTGATCAAGGCATTCCAAGGAAGCAAGTTACCAGCACCAAGCAAGAAATGAATTATGTAAGCAACTCGGTAGGAATCTGGTCTCTCACTTTGATCACTAGACACCAACTTAACAGCTTCCATCTTTTGCTAGTTTTTTCTCACCCTGTGGACATTCGTGGTTGATACCTGATACTATACCAACTCAAGTGCTAAACTATGATGTTTGTTTGAATAGAGTGAGAAGATGAGAACTATATGAGGAAGTGGTGGTCAGGCAGTGAGGTAGTTCTACTTATGCTAGAGCTAGTTTGGGAGGGACTAGTTGACAGCTTTGGTAGCCTTCATACGTATATATACGCAGAGAGGAAGGCACACGCACAAAGAGAAGCACGCATTTGATTGATGGAGTTGGACATGGAATCGATATGCTTAATGTATGAATAAGAAAATTTGTGCTCTGTGGGGACAGCAACGAATGGGTGATATTAGATATACCCTTTGGTCATACGGTCACACATGGGTAAGCTGTCGTTGCAATCTCGAGTACTTGACCCTCAATTAACATAAATTGGATGCTTGATATTCACGATAATGATCCTTTTAGTAAAAGCCTTGTCTTTCTTGCACCCCAGTTATCCATTCACAAGTTGCAAAAGATGTTCAGTTAAAAGTAGTGTAATAAGTCGATAGATAACAATATGCCACCAACCTACGGTTGTGTTCACTCATAGTGAGTGTAGTCAATGGAGTTATGGAGATAATACTGACAATCGGCTTGTCATGCGTGACATTTCACAGAAAAAAAAGGGTCCCTTGAATCGTGTCACTCGGTTAATTGCTAGTTTACCTCATGAGAATTTGATACTGTTTCAGAGAATTTATACAGTTCAGGTTAATCAGCCCCAGCTTGACGTATGTCACTAAGCCGTTATTCCAGGCTTTTATCCTTTTTTCACATGGTGCTGGTTTGTTCAGGTCCATGCTGCTCACAATCACCCTTAAATAAAGCACTGCGTCAAGATAACACTGCAAAAGAAAAGCAATTTTAACATGAAGTGCTATGTTACCTAAATCATCAAATAGTAACAGCCATCTATTTTTTTGGTTAATTGTATGAGTCATAGTATGTGGAGCTTTTCTTTATTTCATCTAGTCAGTGGAGGAGACAAAGCAGTACCCGATGATAGTGATTGCTAAGAGACTTAAACCTAACGATGTGCAATACAAACTGGATGGACACAATTTATCAACTATAAAAGCAGTAGCAATGTGCCCTCCATATTGCATTATCTAACATGAGTCAAGCCTAACCATTTTTTTGAGTTTCCTTGTTTTGACATTAGTTTCTTTTTTTTTTTTAGATACAATTTCAAATCAATTAAAAATGAGATAGCAATCATTACGTGGTCATATTCCTTAAAAATAATGTCGCTTAGACAATGATGTGTGTTTTGCACCTGTAGCCAGAATCAGGCCCAGTGATCCATTATTCACCCAATTAGGGTCATAACTTGATTTCGTGATAGATGCTGAAATTTCTGTCATTATTGCGTCATCAAACTAAAAAACTTATGACTCATTCTTCTTTCAAATTATGTGCTTAGCCTTAAATAAAAACTTTCCACACTATTTCTTATGCCAAAAAGTTTGGATAGCCAATCTCTCAGGCTTAAGTAACTACCACGCTAAATAAATGGGGTCTCCCCCACTCAATGTGACTCTTTTATTTGGGTCCAAATATGATTTCAACTATGGGAAAACGAACTCTTATTATGGGAGGTATTTGTATGTAGTGTCTAAATTGCATCTCAAAACAAAAGTATAGGGTACAACACTTCTATATCTGACTCCACCACTAGTACTACTATTTGGACACAACAATCCTTAACAGAGCTGCACGGAAACTATAGCCTACCAAGTCAGAACTGTGATTAGATCCATGTGAAAGTGACTTGTCAATACAGAATAATGGATTGTTAACAAACGAGGCACAAGTTTATAGTAGTTGTAGAAAACGATGTGAAACTAAAGGGAATGGAACATATATAGCATACCATCTCCTTATGTTGGGGAACACAACCATGCGTGAGAATCACGTGATTCTAGGGCGTTTCCAGACACCAAACCTCTTGTCTCTTAGTATCAAATTCTCATGGCTAATGTCTTTCCCATATAACTGATTAATTAATAAAGTAACAAAAAAGGTAAAGTAGAAAACATTGACGAGTCCACAAAGACGGAGCTTATAAATAATGGCTTGTAGCTTTACCATTATTGGATTGGAACAAACCCAAACCCAACATTTTTGAAGTGCTAACTGCCAAATTTATGTTGATTGAACAATAGATTGTATTATTGGATTGTAACTATGGGTGGTTTGGGTGAGAAAATGACAAAAGTAACCATTCATGTATTTTCTATCAGTTTATTATACTAAATATGGTTGAAAAGGAGAATGGGGCCTAAGAAACAGATAAAAAAAAAAGTGATTTTCCCAAATGGGATTATCTTTGGAGGGCAAAGCTCTTTAGGTCTTTGTCTCATGCGATGAACCATTGAAAACAGTCAAGTTGAAATGAGCTTTACCATGAAGATTTTGAGTGGCGTGATTTTAGGATGTCCGATGTGAGTCTGTGACTCTGACTATGATTGGATTGACGTTGTTAACATCTAGCAATAATGGTTGTTTGCTTCTAAGCCTTGTGCAGAAGTATATGAAATGACGCCAAATTTGCACAAAAGTAAATGAACTCATTAGGAAAGTTTGAAAGTAGAGATAGATATGCATAGCATGTTGGTGATTATTTTTAAGAAGCATTTGCAAAGAGGAATGAGTGCAGAAGGGAAAGTAACTTTGATCCATGTTGTGAAAAGGAAGTTCCCCTTGTCCTTTTAAATCCCAATTATTCTTATCTCATAGTATAACACATATCTGCCAACACTTCATTGGCCAGTGAATTAGAATATTCTTTAGTACAAACACATTATTGGTTAAGCCAAACTTAGAATGATGTCCCATGTTTGTAGTGAAGTCCTTTAAGCTCAAAAGAAGAAAAATAAATCTGCTTGTACTAGAGAAAGAGAGGAACCAACCACTTCTTACGAATCAATTGAATTTGTGGTTTAACTTTGTGGATACCCACTAGTTCATCTGAAAAAGGGTGTCATTTTGTCTGACTGCTAAAATGTTCACTTCTTCATAATTTCTATAGTACAATGCTTAGTCATCAGCAAAATGCGAGGTTCTATTGGAGAATAGGCAAGTTTTGGGGTACCAAATTCAGCACCTTCTTCCTTAGTCAAATTATTTGCCACTAAAGCTAGCTTCCACCAACAAATAATTGACGTTGTCTGTCAACGCAGAATGTTTCATCTATACACAGAATCTTTCTTGGTTTCGTCGGTCACTCGTTCTGGTCTTTATACAAACCCGGTATGTTCCTTATGCATTTTGGGTGGATGAAATTTGACATGTACTACAAGACCATTCTCTTCTACTTCTTCTATTGGAACAAACAAGTTCATATCTTAATTTTTGTAAAATTCATTTGTTCAGATAACTACATTCAGATCATGAAAAAAGATAAACATAATATATTTATATATTTCGGTCATGCTGATTCTTCCTTTGTAAATATATTCAATGGAAAAAATATGTTAGCAATATCTCATTTAATTTCCAAGATTATACGTGTCGATATGAAAAATTAAGACACTGTTTTTTCTTTGGCTTTCACTTTCCTGACTCAGCATAAGCATCATGCTCTTTCAGAATGAAAAAACAGCTCTCTTTACTTGAGAAAAAACAAACCTTAGAAGAACCCAATCCAAAAATTTAACTCATGCTCATTTATCTTTTATTTTCCATTCAGCGCTAAAGATTAATTTTTGAAATATGGAACTTCAGTTAAAATTTTTGTTACTTTTCTATACACTTGATCATGATTCGTGACAAACTATTCATTCAAATTGCCTCCAACGTACCAAATTATAATGCAGATATGAAACTTTACTGTTTTTAAGAGATCAAGTTACTAAAGAAAGTTACTGCATGTTTTTTAATTTTTTAATTTAACGGACAAATATAAATTATTTATTAAATTATTAAATACATAAAAATAAACTTCACCCCAAATTTTATTTTTCTAAAACTCGACTTCTAATTTTTTACAAAATTATTGATATTGGTACCTAATTTCTCCCTGCAATTTTAGTCCTTAATTAGTTTTATCTATTTTTTTATTATGAAATATTTGAATATACAACTGAAAGAAATATTTTTTACGAGTATCAAATTAATTTTTTTCCACTTTTTTGGTAAATTATGAATTTCTTTTGTAACCGTTTAACTTCCGAAATTAAGATCAATAGTTTTCTTTTTATTTATAAGAATAGTTGATTTCAAATTGAATGAGAATAAAAATTTAAACTAAATTGACTGGAGATAAATAAAAGTCATTGTATCTTTAAAAATATAATTCTTAAACATTATTTTTTATATTTTAATGAATTAAAATATGTATTACTTTATTTAATACATTTGATTAAATAATATTAAGTATCACGGTCAACATTTCTAAAATTAAAATTTTAAAAATTATAAATAATTAAAAATTAAAATGTCAAACTGTGTGAAAAAAAATACGCCAGAATTATACATGGGCCATGATTACTTAAAAGATATATAGGCCCATTAAGCTAAATAATATTTTTTATATAACTAGAAAAAAAAAAATGGAAACATGAAATACTTGGTGCTGTTACGTTACCGCGAACCTGCGTTTGTTGTCAGAATCGATTTCTTGAACAGAAAAAAGAAAAATGGTGATGAGAAAAAATTCCTTGTTTCTTTTCCGCCGAAAAACTGTCCTCAGTGGCAGCCGAACCGGAAGGAAGAAGTGAAGGGGCATGATCGCCGGTAATAAATCCGCCGATGGATCCTCATTGTGACTCTTCCTCCCACTCTTGCCGCCTCTATTTCTGTTCTGCCGCTACAACATTAATGTTGGTTAGGTCTCACTACCATTCTCAATTTGAATGTTCAATTTCAGAATTCCTCTTAGTATATTAAATGTTTTAATTCGTTCATGAATTGGTTGTTTTGTTTGTTTCTCCTGTAATGAGAAGTGGGTATTTGATTAAATATCCTTAATCAACTGACATTATCTTTATTTCTTGTATCTTCTTGAATTGTTTTCATTTCTGAGATTTCCGTGAAACATTATCCTAAGAACTGATCAAGAACTCGTCTAAGAACCTTTCTTTAACTTTGAATGGAAAGATCCTACAACCCAAACCATTCCTCCCTTGAATTATTTGGCTTCCGCATTGTACCTCCAGTCTGTGAAATTCCGTATCAGGTGGGATTACACTTCCTATACCATTGGTTGAAACTACAAAATTTTGGTGAGACTTGTTAAATGAGGTGTGAGAGTGAGACTTAACGATAGTAGATACAGTGTTGCTAACTTTCCTCATGTTGATAATTTCTCTGTATCATTTCCCCTCTATCACTCACAGGATTTATACTAGTATCCCTCGTTGATTAAGAAACCAGACTGGACAAACCGATGAAGTGGTTTACTAGATAAATGTCAAGTCAATTCAACCCAAAAACCTCAAATCGTCTACTAATCTGTGAGAACTGATCATGCTGGAGAATGGGTTGAACTGGTTTGCCCCCGTTAAATTTTTAGCTCAATCTGAAATATTTATCTAGCCAGATTAAGGTCCTGTGCCCGTCGAATGAATTGTTATTGTTTAGCCTCTTGTGGTCAAATTCTCATCTTACAGTACATGAAATGTGATCATATTACTTATTCAATCATGGTTGGACCATGGATCGGGAATTAGTGGTACTACCTTCTGATTTTTTAAAACATTGGTATTTCTGGGGATGGAATGGAACTGGGTCATGAAATCCAATATTGTGATAAGCTTTGTGGGCAACTGTTGGCTTACTGTCTTGAAATCCAATGTTATGGTAAGCTTTGTGGGCAGCTGTTGGCTTACTGTCTTGAAATCCAATGTTATGATAAGCTTTGTGGGCAACTGTTGGCTTACTGTCTTCATATACATTATGTGACACTGGCTAGATGTTGATGAGAAAGATAGCGTTATGCCAGTATCGTGAATGCATTGTTATCAGTTACAAGTATTCCTGGTTTAAGGAATGTTTTTACAACTGAGCAGTGAGCACATCCGGATGGATAGGAACTTTTACAACAAAATCCTTATCTCACTATGTGATGTTGGCTACATGGATTATAGGATACCGTTCGGCTTGGTTGTTAGGAGCTGTTACCCAAAATTAATTGAAGTAAACTGCTCTTTGCCATAGCATCTCAATCTCGACATAATGGTACAGTAAAACATCTATATTGATTCTTCTGTTTGAAAATAGTTTGAGATATAAATGCATTAATTTGTTTGTGTCATTGTTAAGGATGATCAAGGAAAACCAGGATTTTGGGTCTGACCGACTAAAGAAGTGCACTTTTACAAATTAAATACCAAACGAGGTTATTTAAAATATACTACTAGCACAAGGTCGTTTTGGCCAAATAAAAGGTCAAGTCACCATTTTGGTAAAATTTATTTGTGATAGGAGCAACGTGAGTACATTCTTTTAAATAGGGATTGGATCCCACATTGTGCTTATAAAAAAGTTGCTATGAGCTTAGAGGCTTAAACTTTTTTGATTTTGTTTCCTTTATTTTGCTGTAATTGACAATTCTATGTGTTTGGTCACCAAACTAATTTGATTAAGTTTTTAGATTTTGGTATTTTTTCTTTATTTTTCTTCAGCACACATACTTGTGTGGTATGAATATATTTTGAGTTTTGTTCTAGTCGTAGAGGTTTTTGATTGTTTTCTAGACTAGTCTAAATAAAACTTTTCAATTCATTATCTCATGATAGGTGTGTTCTATTTATTCCTTTACTGTTCTTAAAAAACAAGTACTAAAATTGTACCCAAAATTATGTAACAACATTCCAATATTTTACTTACTTCCTCTTACAAATATTTGTTCAAGGATTTGAATCAGTATTTGAATGTCAATTGCTTGAAATATTTGATTTCCGATTACGAAAATCTTAACATATTATTATCTCTCATAGAACTGTTGAGCCCACTAAAAGTGAGTATTTACATATTTGGACTTGCATTATCTGCGACCCATTTTCATGCATGGATATGTAGATTTTTGTTTGACACTCCTTTTATACTAACAACACCCCTTGGGCCTAAGACGGGTCACAAGCCCTTTAGTCTCAAGCCGAATAGGTGAAAATGCTTTATTAGACCCATAATGTTTCTCTCAATGAATATTAAAGTAATTTCAAATGTAATATTTATGGAAAACCATTTACACGTGAATCATTCTAAGTTTCAGGAATTGCAGATAAAAATTTATCAATGTCAATTTTTTATAAACAATTTATACAAGGTACATACCTGGAATTCAATTTCTTTAAATTGATTGCTATTCCGATGTGTTGAAACACAATATCAGTATGATTTTGTGTTGAGATGTGTTGGTAACATATCTCGAAGTCCGAAGAGTATGCTTTTGTAGATCGAATTAGCTAATGTCTCGAAAATTTGGGGAGGCATGTCTTTTGGTCATACCTTTCAGTTACGCCTTTGGCACTTCGTAATTTTACGCTTTTCGGTCATGGCTTTCGGTGATGCCTTTTGGTTATGGCTTTCGGTGATACCTTTTGGTGACGCCTTTCGGTTATGGGCTTTCGGTGGCGCTTTTGACACTTTGAATTAACACACACCTCTTTGGTTGTGTTTTTTGCGACTTGTTAACATGTCATTCAGTCATGTTTTTGTAATTCATTAACATGTGTCTCTCCGTCTATGCTTTTGTGACTCATTAACATGCATTTTTCGGTTATGTTTTTGCGAACATTAACATGTGCCTCTTCAGCCATGTTGTTGTGAGCAGTAACATGCGTCTCTTCGGCCATGCTTTTTGTGAATATTAACGTTCATGTTTTTACGAACATTAACATGCGTCTTTCAGTCATCTTTTTGCTAGCATTAACATACGCCTTTAAGCCATGTTTTTGAGAACATTAACATCCACCTTTTGGGGTTGTTTTTGCAAACATTATTAATATGCGCCTTTAGTTCATGTTTGTGCAAATATTAACATGCGTCTTTTTGGCCAGTTTTTTGCGAACATTAACGTGTGTTTTTCCAGCCATGTTTATTCGAACATTAACATGCGCTTCTTCGGTCATGTTTTTTCGAAAATTAACATGGACCTCTTCGGTCATGTTTTTGCAAACATTAACATGTTCCTCTTTAGTCATGTTTTTGCGAACATTAACATATACCTTTCGGACATGTTTTTGTGAATATTAACGTACACCTTTTGGAGATGTTTTTGCAAACATTAACATATGTCTTTTGGTTATGATTTTGTGAACATTAACATGCACCTTTTGGCCATTCTTTTGCCAACATAAAAGAATACAATAAAATTCAATTTTAATTAAATAACTCTTTTTTATTCTTTTAAAAATTAATTAAAAATATATATATTTTTGAAATAAATTTTGTTTATATGGAAGAAATTGAATATTGATATAATATTTTTCATATTATCTCAAATCCAATATTTCTTGAGATGACCACATATATTGAAATAAATTGTCATTTCGACAAAGATAAATTTTATTTGATACATTACCACTTAGTGTGTTAATTTTAATGATTAGTTAACACATATCTCCATTAAACCATTGCCAGGTCCTAGGGTATATACGTAACAAAATTTGTGGATATGATTTATATGCTTCAACATGAAAAAGTGTTTGATATATTATAGATATATATTTTGTGTATGAGATTGGGTAATGTAATGGCTTGTATGATATTATGTATATATGTTCCTTAGCTTTGCTAAACAAAAACAAGAATATTATAGTCTTGGAGGTATACTATTTCTCCACAATAATTTCTTGTATAATATTTTTATCTTAAGGCCTTTATGTTGGTACACTCTTTTTTTTTTTTTTTTCATATTTTTTTTTTTTTTTTTTTTTTGCATATTTTTCTTCTTTGTGTTTCTTCATCTTAAAGCTCATATTTGTTGATATGAGCTGTCTGATTTCCATTTTTTGTCGAAAGTATATCAAGTGCTTGGATCCATTCCTATGTAATGGTTTGTATCATATTATATATATATATATATATATATATATTCCTTAGCTTTGTTAAAGAAAAGCAAGAAGATTATATGTCATGGATGTGCACCATTTTTCTATAATAATTTCTTGTATAATATTCTTGATCTTAAAGCCTTTATGTTGGTGCACTCTTTTTTGCATTTTTTTAATTTGTTTTTCTTCATCTTAGAGCTCGTATTTGTTTATATAAGCTCTGTCTGATTTCCCATTTTTGTCGAAAGTGTAGCGTGCTTGGTGTTGGATATGGTAATCTAATACTTCCCTCTTACGAAGGTCATATTTGCCAAGAAGTTAAATTTTTTGTCTTCGCCGTTTTCCCATCCTTTTTTAGTATAATGTTTGGGAGGAGGATTTGGACCCTTTTCTTCCTCTACATATAAAAATATTTATAAAATTGATTGTGCTTATCCTTGGGGGCACTGATGACATTAGTGATACCCTGTAACACTGGAGCAGTTCTGATGTTCTTCTTCACAGGCAGGGTGAAAAAGGAGAGCAATATGAGAAGAACACGTTTTCTGATACTAAAGGAACATTTGAAGTCGAAATTCACTTTAGATGAACCCGTTTATTGTCCCATTTTTCTCTTAAAGATTTGTGCTGAATGCTTTTCTGTTGAAGTGATAAGTTCTTTGCTATCATGCTATCATTCTTTGGTCTTCTCCTAACTTGTGTGTAGGAATAGCTTCAAGCACAACATGTCTTTATTAATCATGTCAGCATTTTATTTCATTTAATGATGAAGAGAAGCATTTAATGTACAGATAACAGGTGTGACCATGCCACTTACATAAGAAAATTTATTCATTTAGGGGAGTTATCAAATTAATTTCAAGGGAAACTTTCCTAATGTTGAGAGCTATGCTGTTGGGAAATATCATAATTCACAAGTGGTTTGCAACTGCACATGGGCTGCCAAAGATATATAATAATCAAAGACATTAAGAGTTGAAGGTTATTTCTTCCTACATTCCAATAATTTCAGCATGTATCCTATTTAAGTATTAGATTATGTGTGAACTGATCTGTAAATGCTTCATTTAAAGTAATCTTTTCCATAATAAAGAGAGACATTATCTTGTAAATTTTGGATTGATCTTTCCACATTACAAAAGGGTATAAGCTGATATTGTTGGAATGAAGATAAAAAAAACCAGAGTTGAAATAGAATGGAGCATATGCCAAACTCAACCACTTTTAGGTCTGACAAAGATAAGCATTGCAGCTTAGTATTTTTTTTTATGGGTGACATTTATTGGTACAACTAACGGTCATATAGTGTGAAGTGCAAATTTATGCTAAATTAGTTTTGAAAATTGCTTCCAGCACCCCATCAAATGCTTTCTGCACCCATAAAAATCCCAATTCTATCCTTGACAGTTTTATATGAAAATAGTTTATGTATTGTGGTTGACGGTGGACTCAAGTGACTCCAATCTTGGCGGCGTAAGTAAGTGGTTGTGGAGTTTGGATTGTTTGAGATGAGAAAAGTGTGAGTAAATTTTGGGATTTTTGTTCTGCTAAGACGGGTTATAGACTTTTGAAAATCAGATTCCGGAAAAGACTTACAGAATGAGTATTTTAGAAGTTATTTGGGGTGTAGGATGTGTTTTGGAAAAGATATTCCAAAATTTTATTATATTTTGGAATGAGTTTTTCATAATACATTTTGAAAAGTTTGTGAAATCAATTTCATTGTAGAAAGAAGGTTGCGGAAGTAAGAAAATGCATTTGGGAAAGAGATGTGTGGAATTATTTTTTTTCATTCCAGAATTGTTTTCTTACATTCTGGAAAGGGCTTTTGGAAAGTTTTTTTATTTTATTTTGGAGGGTACTTTTTTCTTTTCCTATCACTGATGGGTGCAGGAAGTAAATGACGATCCAATTTCATACTGGGCTTTTATTCGTCTATTATGATTTATGAATATTTACAACAGTACGGTGAGGCTTTACAGTTATACAAACAGCAAAATTGGAGATCATTTTTGCATTTTGAGAGCAAAAGGTTATTGCATTGGCAATATGGTAAATTGAATTGTAATGGGTGATTTATACTTGTTAAAATTTTGATTTATTTATAACAAGAATGAATTTTTTGGCACATGAATGAAGTGGAATGTTATGAATTCCCTCCACTGAAAATGAACTCACGTGATATTGGTATCAATCCATCACATTCGTGCATTGTGGGCGTGATGGAGTTGCAGGTTTTCTAGCCTTGTTATTGGCATTTTTATTTCTTTTTTTATTTTATTCATTGGGATGGAGTCGCAGGTTTTCTAGCCATGTTATTGGTATTTTTATTTTATTCATTTATATCACTCTCATTATTGGCTTCTGGCCATGGCCAAACAGAGAAATAGTAGATTCTGTGTGAACTGGACATATCTCTTCAATTTAATTTATTGAAAACGAACATTCAATTGGGATCAAACTAAACCAGTTACAGTGTAAGGGGACCAAACTAAACCAGTTCAGTGCAAGGGAAAAGTAGATACCTTAAAACAACAAACTGTATTAAAGAAGGCCTTAGAAAAAGGAGAGTATAATAGAAAAATCTAAACATATTTCAATTCAAATATTGGCTTTGTTTAATTCAAAATTTATGTTTTTATGTTAAGATTTCTAATTTCATCATTTCAAAACTCAGCAGTTTATATTTTTAAATCATTATTATTTTTTAAATCTTCTTTTTCTACTTAATCTTTACTGCTTTACTTATTGTTCTTATAATTCAAATATATTTAATTTAATTATGTTTTTTTTAAAAACTTCCAACTTATAATTTTTAATTTTTTTTAATCATCTATCTGTTTTTCTTTTATCTTGGAATGTTGACATGTAAGTATTTTATATCATACATTTGAAAAATATGGGTTGAGCTGAATACGATACTATGGACTAAATATTTCATTTTTCCTTCTTATTTTGGTATTTACATAAGCCTACTTGTTAACATTTTAGAATAAAATCAAGGAAAATTTTCTTCAATTATCTGGTTTACATAAGCCTACTTGTTAAAATTTTACAATAAACTCAAGGAAAATCCTCTTCAATTATCTGGTATTCAAAACAATTGATAACATGTCTATTGATGGTGTTTTTCAATTAGCTTTTTATCTTGAAAAAAAAGATCAAGTCATGAAAAATCTATCATTAAAGAGATCTATTTAACACATTTAGTTTTTTTTTTCCATTTAAGATAAAAATATATATAAAATAATTCCTTCAAAGTAAAAACACAAATTTTCAAATAAAATTAAAAAAATTCTTAAAAAAATTTTATTTAAAATATAATTGAATAAAAATAAAAATAAAATATGAATTTCTAAAGGTTTTTTAATATTACAATATCACAAATAAATGGTTTAAGAAACTCCTATTCAAAAACTCTTATCTGGAATCACATGATTGATTGTGATAGTAATAATCACTTCTTATTACATAAATATATGCACAATAATAATTATAGAAAAATTGTTTACAATAGTTTCTGTGTAATTACTTTTAAAAATGAAAAATATATTTAACTTCTTCTTAAATTGAAAATAGTTTATACATGAATTCATTTCTAGAAGTTATTTCCTATTAGCTTCTTCAAAATTTGTTTTTCAATTCATTCATTAGTTAATCTTAATTTATGAAAAATGATAATTTCATTTTTTTCTCTATTTTTATCATATAAAAAAGGTTTCCTCCAATAGGTTCCAAGTTTTCTTTCAATATTAATGAGTTACAATCACCATGTCGTTTGAATTCATATTTGAACAATTTTATAAGAAAAATTTTGTAAATATTAATACATGTGAACAATTTTATATATTTTTTGTATATATATATATATATATATATATTCTTGTTGTAAAAAAAATAAACGAGTTAATTACATATATCATTATACACAATGCCAATTTAATAATATGTACTTAGGTGATTATTACTAAGGTTAAATACAAAATTTAGTAACTCCACATGTAGAGAATTTCCAACTTGATCCTACACCTACATATAAGAACTGTTATTCCCTATAAGCATAAAATTATAAAATCTTGGTTTCTGCTATGTACTTCTAGTCCCATTTGAATTTATAATTGTTCTTATACACATTTTTAATCTATTTTTATATTTCTAATACATTCTTAATTTAATCCCTACATTTGTAAAATATTCTTAATTTGTTCTCTTACATGCAGGTATGATATAAAGATTGTGTTACAGGTATAAAACCAATTCAAAGTTTGTTACACATATAGGAAGCAAATATTAAGAATAAATAACAGTTTCAGAATTAAATGAATAAAGTTTTATACAAATGGATGGAGACGAAATTATATGTTTAACCTATTATAAATATCAAATGCTTTTGTTAATAATTAAATTCTGAAAACGACTACTTTATCATGTATTTCTTGGATTACAAAATTTGAATGATGAACTTATCTAAAGAATTGAAGTATGGTTGCATTCTAACCAGAAACATCATATGATCTGTTAAGTTGTGGTTATAGGGATGATACTGAGTTAGCCTAGAAATAAATGTGAGGGAGGCAGATTCCGGTTTCCATGTTGGGGTGATGCAGATGACAAGCATCTGAGTGACAAATTCATAGAGAAGAGGGAATGTTACCTTACTGTGAATTTATTTGTATATTGTGGTCCTCACAGACACCAGAGTTGGAAGTGCCACGCGTTAGTGTGCTTATCACAAAATAGAGAATTTGGATCAAAGGTAGGAAGCAAGTCTGCGATAGGAACGGGATGCCATACCCTAAAGCTAAGGAATCACGTGCCACTACCACACAAATTTCAACTTAATGTAACTCATCTTAACTCGTTTAGTCCTTTATAACTTCCCATTCCTTTGACCCCACAAAAATCCTCTTTAATTTGCATTGCTTTTCTCCTCATCAGACAAATGCTACTTCAATCAAAGACCATCCTTTTATACACTTTCTTTTGGGGTCCTAAAGCATCATGCATGTGGTGAAAACCAGTATGATAGGGTTTGTTTCGTTCTTCTAGGTGCTATTACTACATGTCGGTATTTAGGTAAGCCTAAATTTCCCAACTAGGAACTACAACCATTTTACATAACTACTCCATTTGCTTCATATTTATTTAACTTTAAAATAATGCATGTTTTAAAACTTTTTATTTTAGTAAAATAATTTTAGATTAATTGTTTAAGATTTTATAAATAACGTGAAATCCTAACAATATAAAGAAAGAAGAATTTACTTTTAGGTTTTTACATTGTTTTCTCTAGTTATAGGCTATGCTCAAATCTTAATCAATCGATTGAGTTTCACTATGTAAATTACTATTGCATAATACAAACTGAGTATTCTTTCAGAATGTAACTACTTTTGGCTAACTCGTTGAGTGTTCTTTCAGGACGAGTTATTCCCGGCTAACCCGTCGAGTATTATTTTGGAAGGTATTCACTCATGGCTAACTCATAGAGTATTTTTTTGAACACTTAGTTACTCTTAAGAAAAACCTAACCTAATTATCAGAACGTAGCCACTTCTAGCTTAACCATTGAGTATCTTTTTTAGCACAACCACTCTTAGCTCAGCAACCAAGTATTCTTTTGAATACCCACTTCTAGCTAGCACAAAGGTTTGTCTAAGATATAATCTAAAAGATCATAAAAGGTTTGTTCACTAGATAGGGAGTGTTTTACGACATATACAAGCTTTAAGCATTGTACTAATTCACTAATGAACTCAATAATGTTTTTACAAAACTTTTTCGGACGCAAAAGAAATTTCAATAGCATTTCAATACTTTGCAAATCTTAACTCGTGTTGTTTCTTCTATGATTGTGTATCTTCTTCTTGAAGTATGACTTTACATAAGCATTGAATAAGAGTTGAAGAAAGAGTCATTGCAAATCTTTTTCTGCTTGTTGAACAACTTCAATTCATTTAAATGTCTTTATTTCGTCTAATCTCTTGAAACAATATCGTAATAGCTAGTAGTACTTCTTTATCCTTGGTCAGAGTGCCTTTACTTGAAATTGTGTAAAGGGTAGAATCGTACATGACAGACAGTCTTTTCCAAAATAGATCATATGCAGGCCAGAGAGTTTTTAAAGCATAAAAACTTTAGCTTATATTCAAAGAGATATTTGATATTGACAAATTTTATGGATCATCTTGGTAGATGAAGGAAATAAACATTCCTTACAACATAGGATTAGCAGAAAGAGTACTTTCATGAAGGACAATGTAGTTTTATTCTATGTATTTATCGTTTGGGGAAAACATTATTTATCATATAGGAATGAAACTGCAAAATACTATATTGTTTTGTCACTTTGCTTAAAGAAATTGAAAGTATCAAATCAAATCTTCAAGCTTCAACATAGACAAATTATAATCAGTCTTCAACTCAGAGATTGTTGGATTTATTCATATAAAGTAAAACAAAATGCATGGAAAAGCATAACACAAATAAAGGATTGCATAAATATGGGAAAGAAAATGTGATGATCATGTATTTTACATTATGTATAAACATATCATGAAAATCTATTGTTCACAACAATGAAAAAGAATGATTTATTTGGGTTGTGAGTTGAATGTTTTTGTAAACATTTATTTTTAAATTTTCTCTTCTAATAAATAATTTGCAACAACCTAAATACTTAGACTAATTGACTGAACCCTTATCAATTTTGAATGTGTAATTATTTCTCATTTATTTATTTTTTTCTTATAGATCTAATTATAGAAAATGTGCATTATTTCCTAATAATGATCTCCAATTGAGTTAGGTCTTGCTTATTAAATAATGATGTGGTATGAATAAAATGTAATGATACCTTAAAGTATTGTTGAATACCCACATAAACGAACAAATGTTATAAATGTCCTAGGAAACCTATCATTAACTTCAAGATGAATCTCAATAGTCTAAATGATATATTCATAATAATAATACATTTGTTACATCACATCAAATTAAGATTTTAAGGATTTAGAATTTAGGTCTAAACTTGATTACAAGTTTTAAGGAAATAATAAGAAACTAAATAATGTTATATTCTATTTTGACATATACCTAATATTTGAATGCTTGTGTTTTCAACCTAAATACAATATTTTTTTTTATTTGCATTTTCTTCACTACTTACATATATAATATTACTTACAACTACACGTATACATTTTCTTTATTATTAAACTAACGTAGAAAGTCACATTTTAGGTTGGTACTTTTCTATGTAGTTTCATCTACAAGTAACATAGAAAATTTATAAAAAGTTACAAGTTTGTTACTTTGATTTCTTGTATGTTGTTGTTAAATAACCAACATAGTTTTTTGGTAAATTCATTTTTTATAGCAGTGATGTACGAAAGGTGGTTTTTATAATTATATTCAAATACAAATAATTATGTTTTTGTAAGAATCACTTATTGATAATCAATTTTTTCAAAAACACTTTATTTTAAAGTTTAAATAAATTCACCCAATACTTTTTCACCTGCAGTTTCCTTAAATATTTTCATTGTGGAGATATTCAATTACAATTTTTTTTATTTACTTATAGACTATTATATATGAATTTTCATTTATAGGTAAATTTAGTATTACCTACGGATTTATTACGTACAAATTTTTTCTACGAATTTTACATACGGATAAATTCATAAGTAATTACATATAGATTCAAATACATACGTAAATTTGATATTAGTTACGAATTTGTTACATATGGAAAAATCCGTAAGTAATTTAACTACGAATCCAAATTTGTATATAATTACATACGAATTTTCATTTATAGGTAAATTTAGTATTGTCTATGGATTTATTACGTATGAATTTTATCTACGAATTTTACCTATGGATAAATCTGTAGGTAATTACATATGGATTCAAATTCATAAGTAAATTTGATATTACCTACGAATTTGTTACATATGGAAAAATCTGTATGTAATTACTTACGAATCCAAATCTGTATGTAATTATATACGGATTCCGTAGATAACATTAATAATTAATTTTATTCAAATTATAATAATAATTATTAAAATTATTATTATTATTATTTTAAATATTATTACTATTAATAATAATATTATTATTATTAATTACATTAACAATATTATTATTATTATTAACAATATTAATATTATTAAAATTAATAAAAATGATATTATTATTATTATTACCTTATATAATTAGTATTATATTTAATAATATTTTATTAGTTTGATTATTATTTTTGTTATATTACTATTTATTAACATGATTAATAATAATAATAATTATTAATATTATTATTATTATTATTTTGCTATTGTTATTATTATAATCAATATTATTATTATTATTATATCTTATATGATTAATAATATTATTATTATATTTAATATTATTCTTATTAATTTTATTATTATTACAGTTAATATTATTATTATTAATATCGTTAATATTAAATATTTTTGCATTTAAAAAATTGATAATTATTTACAATTAGAGATTGAACAAATTAAGTTTTGTCATAATTAAGAAGAAATTAAACATACTTGATTAGTTCATTTGGTATTATTATTGTTTTTAATAGTGATATTGAATTTCTCATCAAGGGATTGAAGATTTAGAGTTTACTGAACAATTTTACTATCTAAGGAATTAGGAGTAAGAAATTTCTCACTCAATGAATATATGAAATACTTGCATCAATTGAAAACAATAAAAACATATAAGAAATAATATGTAGTTATTTTCAAATTTTTATTAATGTTATAATAATTATTGTTATCCTATGTTATAAATATATCAAACTTAATGTCTCTGATCAATCTAATATTCAACAATTTCAATTTCAATCCCTATAATTAATATTTTTATCACGAACTTACCAAAGATACAACAACCACCAAATTGGTAGCATGAGTTAGTATATTTAGCTCTCCAATCTTTTCTAGCATATTCTGTCCGAGTTGCTAGTTCGCAAGATTATAGGAAATTTAGCATATTCTATCCCACTTGCTAATTCGAAGAATTATAGAGGATTTAGCATGTTCTATCCGACTTGCTAGTTCCAAAGATTATAGGGGACAGGATGAACTGACCTGTTTTCCTTTTTTTTATTACAATTAAAAATTAACTAATTTAAATTGTTATATTTTTATGTTATATTGTTTGAAATTATTCATATATAATAATATTATAATTCAAATTATAAATGAGTAAACATTAAAAATTTTAAAAAGTATTTATAAGATTAATTATACATTAAAATATATAATTTTTTTTTTAAATTTAATTAACACGTATACCCTTAGTTCATCTCCGCCAGTCTAGTCATTTTAGGCATGTCAGAGATAAAACAAACTAAAACAAAACAGAGTAGCCTATTTAATCATTCTAATTATTTAGAAGAATGAATAAAGTATTAGTTTATCACTAGTTAATCTTTTAAAGGTAATCAACAAATATATCTTTTCAAAGGTAATAAACAAAATATTTAAAGGTAAATGACTACCTCATTTTGGCACATAACTTAAAATTCAAAACTAAAACAATCCTCCATTGTAATTGGCTACATAAAGACTTTTTAAATAGTTAAAACCTTATATTTCTCTTCCTCATCGTTTTTTTTTTAATAATTGTTACAGCGATGATTGGTGACAATCAAAACTTGTTATAGGTATGTATTGGCTTGTGATGATGACTTCTCCTCTATCCTTTTCTATTTTCTTTTCTCTTCCCCTTCTCCCTGCTTTTTGGTTATAGGTGCCCAATGGTGATGGTTTTATAAGGAATGATGACATTGCATATAAGTGACAATGATTTAGGAAAAAAAGAAAAATGGAACATTGTCAAGGATGACAGTGTTACTTCCTCACTTTATTTTTCATATTTTTATCATGTGGCAAATCCAACTATTACTTATAAATTCCAATCTCTTCTGACTAATACAAACAAGTTTATTAGTCATTGTCACTTCATGGTTAAATGCCTCAACAGTATCCATTTTTAGTAATTAAGTCATCTATCATCAATGATTCTGTTGTGGTAAATTTTGAAAATTCTCCACAAAAACCTATTATGTTTCCTTAATCAACTATCTTTCTAGAGTTTGTTAAGTCATTCCTTGTAAATACTTATCTCAATCTTTTTCATGTAGATTTACTTCTACTTAACCTACATTATGTAAGAACACACATTGCCTAGTACACACATTACACTGTCACTTCTTTGAAATATATTTGGCATGAGAAGACAAAAGAAAAAAATCTAAAACTTTTAGTGATTACAATACTTCACCAACAAGTTAACTAATATGAGATTTTATTAGTGAACTAATTAAGACTGAATGGAAGACTTTATAATCATTATTGCAACAGGTTAGTCACCTTAGCTCCTCAAGTTCTTTAATATTTTGAAGGAGACCGCCTAACCTAAGGAACCAATACTTAACAATAATTAAACAAAAATATTTTTAACACTTTTTTATTTTTATTTTTATGCACCATCAAGATGAAAAATTATATAATAAAAACGTACTGACAAATATAACTTTGAATGTAATTATTATACAAAGCATTACAATCTTTTTATAAGCAAAAGAATTTGTATATAAAATAGTGCATGTATTTCTTGCCTTGCTATAATAATAATAAAAAAAAAACTCTAAGATGAATTGAAATGTTAAGATTTATTCATATACTAGAATATTTAACGTTTCTTAGGCCTTTAAATCAATTATTTTTATAAAATTATAAAGAATTTTTCTTTCTTTTTCTCTTTGGTATGGTTGAGAAAGGAGTGTTCATTATAAGGTTTTAGAAAATTTATATAATAGAAACTCCGATTATTCATGATTCATTTTAATTATAAACCTTATTAGAAAATTTTATTTATTTATTTTTTTAAGATTTTAATTTTATTTATCATGAGACTGATTATCAGAATCTATTATTAAACTCATGATAATAAACAAAAATAACTTTATTTAATCATAAACCTGTTTAGAATAAATTCAACATGTTTTTTTTTTTCTTGATAAATGAGATTTATATTAGTAAAACTAAGATTTTGATATCTAGTAAAAGCAAGGAGATAATTGATTTGAATAAGGTATCCTGTGAATGAAAAACTGTGAAATTATGTAAAATTATACATTGCAAAAAAGTATAAAAATAGTTAATTTACGTATAATCAGATAATATATATTAAGGTAAATGGACATGTATTGTAAAATTGATTAACAATATGAATATTAAAAAAGATATAATTTTCAAAAAATTATACACTGCAGTGCTCTATATCAATCACGCAAACGCTGTCAAGAATTATAAAATTTTGATGTAAAATTTTGATATAATACTTTTCTTTTACTTTTGATGTAAAATTTTAAAATACATGTACATATTAAAATTTGTGTGAAAAGAGATATTTTTGAAAGAAGATTAAAATATGTACGAGGAGAGATATTTCTGAAATACTTTAATGAATGGTTCTATCATATATATATATATATATATATTATATACGTGTCTATATATATAACTATTGGTGAGATAATTGTAAATATATAGATGATATATAGACACGTATATAATATATATATATATATATATATATTATTGTAAGAGACGATAATTTTTAATATATTTATTAGAAGCAGAACATAATTTTTTTTTACCATACAACTATTTTTTTAAATAGATCATTCTAACCCTAATATTTCTATAGGTTGTTGTCCATGTGGGTTAGGCTTTGGTAGGTTTTGGTCCATCTAGTCTTTCTCTCCCTGTTTTTTTTTTTTTCATCTCAAGACAAATTGAAATAGGATAAGAGGAAAAATAATGTAACTGAATAGTTTTCTTTAATTTAAACAATTCTTTAATAAAATGTTCTCATGTCTAATAATGACAACTTTGGAGGAGAACTTAATTAACCTCAATGTCATTTAATAAATGTTAATCAATCATTTTCATTATATCTTTAATATAGTTCATAAAGTATATTTTCATTATTAATCAAAGTAAATTTTAATTGTTCACTTCATTTTGTCTTAATTAAAGTAATACATATTTTTAAAGACAGACTAGTTTAATAAATTTTTTAAAAAAGCTTTTTTTTTAATATATGTAAAAAACCTTAAATTTTTATTTATTGTAAATATAAACAATGACATAATTTATGTTAAAAATAAAAACAAAAAAATACTATTTCATTAAAAAATTATGAATTAGTTTAATTTTTTAAAACTAAAACTATATCCATTTTTTGAATGGAGACACTGATATTTGTTTTTTATTCCTTTCTAGGTCTTGTACATTAGAATTCATGAAAAACATTAAATAATATGAATTAAGAGAGATAGGTTGCAATGTATCACAAGCACCATGCTGAAAGACAAAAATGGCATTAACTTCAAGGCAAGGGCGAGAGCGAAAAGGAAGGGTTCTGCTTCTGCTGTGGCTCTCTATGGCAGTAAGTGGTGGGCTGGGAAAGTCAGACATGAAATGACATTCAAAAGAAATCAATGCTTAACAGACATGATTTTGACGTTTCAGATTCTCATTGTCAGACTGACCAACGTAACTTAATACTATAATACTCCTACAATCCAAATACTTTTTAATCAAATTTAATATATATAATATTATAAAAATTCTTATTTTCTTACAGTATATCTCAGTTCAGTCTCCCTCTCCCCTCCTATACCTAAGCTACCTTACTTTTTTAAATAAATATCTAATTTTGTATTTCAGCATAGAGTCTGGAATAAGAACTCTTATAAAAAATCTAATATATATATATATAAAAGATGCTTGCGGAACTTATTTGATATGTGAAGTATGTTTGTTCTAATTCGGCCAATGAGATTAATTTCATTGAGATGATTAACTTTTTCACAGCTTTTATATGGCATGAGTTTTTATTGGTTTTTGTCACCGTCAATGGCGATCTCATTTTATGTTCTGTTTTTTCTTTTGTCTGCAAGTAGTTTCTAACTGGGACAACACACAAGCTGGTCAATACTCAATAGTAATAAAATTTCAAACCAGATTTTTTAAGCAACCTGCAAAAGTAGCTGTTTCATTTTTAGTGCTTTCATGGAGATTCCTATATGTTTTGATGGAGATGCCATAATGCCAAAATGGTGGTCCAAAAATTCCTTTTCGAAAAGGCCTTTGTTAATTTATGAGTTGGAGTCTGCTTGGTACAGGACCAAATCTTGTCTTAGATATTTTACTTTCAAAAGTAAAAAGAAACATTTATTTTGTAGTCTTACCGGTCCATTTCATAAAACATCTCACACTCAGAAATTACAATACATATATATAAATTAAAGAAGAGAAAAAAAAAATATTTTTTCCTCAACTCTTCCAGTTTGCTACTAAATGTTTGTTTGGATTTTGAAGACCGTGAACATTAGAATTTGTTGTCCCAAGATGACAAGTTGGCTACTTAAAAAAAGTGCATTCCACCTTTTGACCTGACATTCAAATAAATCCAAAACAAATAGATGTTTTCATTTTGTTAGGTTAGGGCATAAATAATATTTAATAGTTAATAAGAGAACTAGAAAAAAGAAGGTTAAAATACTTTTTTTATGAGTTTCTTATTTTAATAAAAAAAATTATAAAAATATTTGAGATATCTCAACCTTAAATAAACTGAAAAAAATGTACATATTGAAAGAGTAAATATTATGTATTTACATTAAGACACACAAATACATAATAATTATACTATACATAATAACAAATTACCAAAATAAACTAGGAATAATGATACTTCATTGTAATGAGAAATTAGAAACTAAAACATAAAAGCTGTTGCAGAAAAAATCACTAGTGAGGTATGAAATGATATGGTCCCAGGAGCTGGATATACCCTCATGTGATTTTGGTGACAAAGAAAGAACATGTCAAAAGGCTCACTCCTATGGTTTTGAGTGCTGGAAACCTTGTTAATGTTTTAAGTTATGTAGCTATGTGTATCAGTCTCTTTAAAAAAAAATCATCTTAAAAGGGAAATGATTTTGGTTAAAGAGGCAAATTATGTATCACATGTCCATACTATGTCTAAGGTATGTATAAATATCTCATAAATATATATATATATATATATATATATATATATATATATATATATATATATATTATATATATATATATATATAAATTATAATTAAATTTTGTACAAAAGCTTAAAGTTTGCACTTTCAATTTATATATCTTTTATTATTAATAAAATATATGTATATTTTTATTAATAAAATTATCGATAAAAAAATGAAATAATATGATCAAATCTTTTCTAAGTTTAATATCTATATAGGACATATTTTTTTTCTTTTGTATTAGATTCTTAGTTACTATATTTATATCTTAATTAACATTCATAAACTTCAAAAATTAAGAGAAATCAATAGGCATTATTTAGGAATTTTATAAAGCAATGTCAAAATCTTTACCTTTATGATTTTTTTTTTAATTTACCAAACATAGTGGTTTTTTATTTAGTTAATAGAGGACTTTAATAAAGGGATATTATAAATTCTAGATAAATTAAATTAAACTAGAAAGGTCATTAATGCACTTTTAAGCACATATATTTTTGTTAACTGTTAAGATTTAAAGGAGTGGATGAGAGATATTACTAAAATATTAATTAACATTCCTTAATCTATATATAGTGCAGTGTTTTATGTGAGTTCTCAAACTGGGAGACCATCCCATCCATTTAGTCAATTTTAAGGGTTGTAGGTTCAAATGTTTGTGAAATTAATTCAACTAAACTGTGTTTGGTGCATCGTATAATGTATAATGTGGTCCAGTAAAGAATTATTCGAGGATGTAAGTAGTGTTATATATATAGTGAGATACATGGATATGTGTTTTTATGTATCATTTGTTCCAATATAACTCAACTTACTAGATATTTGATGCTAAATTCTTGGTTTTATTTGACTAAAGAAGATCAAGACACATATTCTTAATTTGTTAACAGACAACCTCATGCCTTCTTGGGAAGGCATCAATGATACTCTCTATCTTTCACTTATGACCAAACCATTTTATCAATTCTAATAAAACACACATATTTATGTATATTTTAACTAATGACACCAAGTTAATCACTCTTAATTCTAATATTGAAGATTTTTCTAACAAATAACTTAAACACATTCATGACTAATAGTTGAAGACAGGTAGTAGTTAAGCAATAATAATTTAACAATTCATACAAAAAATCATTCAATAATTAATTATATTAATATTTTGATCATAATTTTATTTTTAAATTGAATTATTAATATATTATTATATTGTTAAAAATAAAGTAATTAAGTGAGTGTTTACTAAATAAAGGTGTTAAAATATAAATTTTCATCGTAAGTTTGAACCTAGATTTCCCAATAAAATAATGATGTAGTATAAATGTAATAACTAACACGTTTAAAAATAAATCTATTTTTTATGCATAGTTACGTATGATAATTTAAAAAAAATGTCAATATATATATATATATATATATATATATATATATATATATATATATATATATATATAT
>Ga0209700_102925_pt1 | contig 33678 bp, 15 predicted proteins | sample SiratroredBW_FD_187528 | JGI IMG/M metagenome (GOLD analysis project Ga0209700, IMG submission 187528) | Root nodule microbial communities of legume samples collected from California, USA - Siratro red BW (SPAdes) (version 2) | ecosystem: Host-associated > Plants > Roots > Nodule | place: USA...
AAAAAAATTAAAAAAAAAAAAAATCTTCTTAAATTAAATTTAACTTACCATAAGTTAAAAATATGAATTTAGATAAATTAAATAAAATATTTTTTATAAATTAATTTATATTTAACTAATTTTGACTTATAAAAAATAATTCAATTTTTATTTATTTTCTTTCATTGTAGTGTTTATTCAAAGTTAATCTACTGGCTTAATTCTAATTATTTTGCTAAATTACTATTTAATAGGGTGTGTGGATAATTTCATATCTATTTTCCTTAACATTAATTAATATTTAATGTAAAATGTTTTTATTCTATAATTGTTGAGTTAAATATAAGTAAAAATAGTGGTGAATCGTGATGATAAAATGCTCATTAACAATTTGAATAATATATATATATATATATATATATATATATATATATATATATATATATATATATATATAATGCTAATTTTTTTATTGACCCATTCTAGAGAAACCCAGAGTTCTTAAGTGGGAAAGATGGTCCGTGCCAGAAGACAAAAGATAAAAAAGCTCTTTTTCGTTATTTGCTAAACTACTCGCTTAAAAAACACTTTGAATCATCTTATGAGTATTAATAATTTTTTTTATTTTAAATAAATTTATTTGAAAAATATTTATTGAAATATAAACTAAATATAAAAAGTAATCTTAAATATAATTCAAATAAAATTTCATAATTCAAAATTATACCAAAAAGTATAAAGTTAAATAAAAATAATTTTTTTAAAATAATTTTAATTTCATAAATTTAAATAAAAAATATACAAAATTAAATTATAAACAATTATTTATTTACTAATATTTTTTACCAAAAAGTTTCCTTTCATTACTTGATTTTAAAAATAATATTTAAATCACAGTTACTAAAACTAGTAGTGGATATTTGTAATTGAATACCATAATATCTTATCTATTTTATAAATAAACATATAACTAAAATATGAATATTTATTGCGAATATCCTTAAAACATACTGTCATGGGTTGATATGAACTATAACACCTTTTACATTGGGTTGATACGAACTATAACACCTTTTACATCAATAATATTACGTAAGAAAAATATAGAACGTGAGAATTTTAAGAAAATATTTCATTAATATTTAATTTAAAGATTTAGAATTTAAAAATTGAAAGCATAAACAAACTTTTTTATTTTAAATATAATAAAAAACTATTTGTTTACTTCGTGAAACCGAACTTCACGAACAAATGTCAATAAATTTGTTAAAAAGTCATTCTTGAACGCCTTTTGGAATAATTTTAGAATTCAAAACTGGTTTAAAATATACCTGTATGGTTGACTTTATCATAAGGCCAATAACACTCTTTTAATAAATAGGATTTGAATCATTTTAAGGGTATTTATTCTTACACCTCCGTATTTTTCTTTCCTGCTTCGGTAAATACGAAAATTTTCATTTTAATTTTTAATTTAAAGTCTTCTTTTCTATATTTTGCATTCGTATAAATTTTTCAAATTATACCGTTCAAAAGTTGAAAATATCTTTTAGATTACGTAATACAAAATAGTTTCAAATTGTAAACTTAAAAATCATTTTTAACTTGTAGATTACAAAATTTATATATCATTGACACTCTCCTCTTCTATTTCTCCTTCATCTCCTTATAACTTACAATTCTGGAGAAACGAATTTTCTGAATTTCCGTTTTCATTATCACATATCATTATATTTTGGTGGATCTCACTACAACTGAAACAATGCAAGAGTAGTGATAATAAAAGTATATGGTTACACCACTCCTAAAGAAAAATTTTGAAATGTTGATGAAGATAAGAATTCAGCTGTTGCTGACCGTTGATTATTTAAATGAAATGTATATATGTCACCAATAAGGATATTTCCTTCTTTGGAGGACTCAAATCAAGGGTGAGGGTAAAAATATTTTAGTCAAAATACATCAATATAATTCTTAGGGTTTCTAGCTCCAATTGCAAGAATTGATGCGAATGCTGCTATTACTATCAATATTTTCATATTCTACATTACATGTGCATGATGTTGTAGTTAACGTGGGAATTATAAAGAGAAAGGTTAAATTAAAATAAAAATATAAAAATTGCGTCTCTCCCATGATAGATAATAGAGAAAAAAGAACAAATTCAAACAATAAAGATAAAGAGTAACAAAGTAGAGTGAAATACAGCTTCAAATGGAGTGAAGAAAAATGCATAACCTGTGTTATTTATAAATTTCAAAAAGCACCTAATCATGTCAAACAATTAAGAATACCTAACCATGCCAAATAATTAGGAAAGGAAATTCTATGTAAGTAACATTAAATAATTTGTTATGAATTAAATGGAAAGCTAGAAGTCTCATGGATAGAAATGAGTAATAAGAGTAATATATATAAAAAAATCTCATAAAATAATTGTCTTAAAATTGTGGATTGAAAGTGGTGTAATTGTTTTTTATATATGTTTGTTTACCACAATAATTTTTTTTGTTATTTCTTTTTGGAAAAAAAAAAAATCTAATGGTGATATATAAGTGATAGTTCATCTTCTTCTTAATCGATATAAACGAGTAATATAAAATGGATTTAAAATTTTAAAATTTAAGAGTTGTTGTAGTGAAAGTTTTATATTTTAAGAAAGTGTGTCCTCTTGTTTATACAAAGTCATCAATAAAACACTCATGTTCGAAAAATATTTTTGCTCGTAAGGAATATGTACTATTGTGAAAAAACCAGTCTTACAATAAAGATTGTTAAGAATTTATAGTAAGTTAAAAATTTCACATTAAATATAAATAATTAAAAACAACAACAAATAAATAGCAAATAAATAAGAAACAAATTACAAACTCATTATTTTAAAAGTTTTGAATTAAAAAGTGTATTATCGTCTCTCATATAAAATTGTTGGAAACTGATTGATGTTATATCTTTTTCCGTTAAAGAAACTTAACAACGAGATTTTCTATAAATGCAATAAAAATAATTTTCCTTTCATATAATAGTAACATCAAAACTCCAATTTTAATAAACTTTATTCAATCACAAAATAAACATGAATCTGTGTTAATATAATCAGATTGCAGACATGGATTAAATAAAAAAAATCTATTAATTTAAATTAAAAAGCTATTACTGACTCTGAGTCATTATGTACCACTGATTTGCATATTTGAAACAATAATTTTAATTTTTCCACCGTCTTATATGTCTGCATTTAAAGATAAACGCGATCTCCAAGACAATATTCTTAAATTTATAGGATAATTCAACGTATCAGAAATATTTGAAATATAATAGAAATACTATAATAGAACGAAGATAACAAGAATAAATACGAGATTGTATTGGTGACATTAAGCCAATGATCTTTCCCTTGAAATTTAACACTGAACTTAATAAAATTCCTATACACTAGCCATGTATAATTAGTTAGGTTAAAATAGATTAAGTTTAGGATTTAGGATTTAATAAATCACGGATATAAAAAGGGTAAATATGTAAAAATGTTGAGTAAAAACAAAAGTGCTGAATTTAATTATTGTTGTAATACATGGGTGTTAGAGAAAGAGAAATTGTATAAGGTGGTTAAGATTACAAAACATTAATATATCTTCTAATCTTGGTGATGGTGGAAAAGTTGATTCATGTGTAAATTTTGTGCTTTAATTAATTGAAGAATTCTGGTCTGTGAAATAATTAAGTGTCTTCTAGTTTGTATCGTAAAAATATCAGACAAATATTAATATGCAAATTCCTTGAAACCAACCCTACAAACAAATGTCAAAAAATTTGTTAGAAGTCATTGTTAAACGCGCTTTTGGAATAATCTTGGAATTCAAAAGTGATTAAAAATATATTTGTATACCTTCACTTTATAAGGAGACTAATAAGGCTCTTTCTTTAATACACTGGATTTGCAAACATTTTAGTTGAAGATGTAATATGGACACTTCTATGAGATAAAATAATAAAATGATGTTTCTATCTATATAGTAAATCAAACTTACTAAAATAAAACTAATTTGATAGTCTAAAAGAAATTGTATACGGTGAAACTTTTAAAGTTGATTAATTATTAATGCATGTACGTAGGTTTATTTTAGTTTGAGAAAAATAACGAATTTATGTTCTCTTATATAATCCAATAAATTTTATATAAATCAGATTTAAGTAATATCGCTGAAAAAAATCATTCTTCATTATAATTTAAAATAGTTATAATTTTTAATAAAAAATAAATACTTCATTGAAATAAAAATAAATAATTGAATGATTAAAAAATAATAAACAAATTTAACATTAAATAATATTAAAAATAATATATCAATAAAACAACAATTAAACAATTTGTCTATGATTTTCTTTCAAGAGATGTCAACGTATAAGAAGACTTAATCATAATTTCATTTATCAATTTAATGTATGATAAAAAAAAAGGAGGGTGCTTTAAAATAAACGAATGTGTAAATAGTAAGAGTCTAAAAATACTTATCCAATTAGAGCGGGCCGGGCCGAAAAAATACGGGCCTACAAACTTTGGTTTTGAACTGATACCTCCAAAAAAATTCGAGGGAATAAAATTAGGGTTTTCAGTATAAAATCAACTCAGTCTGCATCTTCACTCTCCACTTTGCACAGTCAGATCTTCTTCGTCCTGCGAATCAAGGTATGGTGCTTTTGCATCTCTTTGTGTTTTCTTTGAGATATGTGCTTCTGTGTCTGAATTCGTTCCACTATGTGTATTTTCGCAATTGATTATGGACATGCTTCTTTCTTCGATGAGGGTCTCATTCAGCTGAAACTATCGTTTTCCCAACCGTTTGTGTTTCATTTTTTTTCTATTAGTTTTGCATTCGATTTCGCACTGAGAAAACTGTGCTCCTTCAGCTTCTTCTAATCCGGGAGCTTTGAGATTTTAGGGTTTTGAGACATTTGTCTGCTGTAGCTTCTAAGGTTTTTGAAAAATCTAGTTTGTGTGCATTGAATGTTGAAATAATGTAGTTGGCCTCTGAGGATGATGAAAAGTATAACTTTCGTTCTACTGACTTTTCTATGCGGAAAATGTATGGAGACCTGAACTGAAGAGGCTTTCTAAAGTTTTTTTTTTTTCTAATATGTGTTCGAAATATTCATACTTTTTAATTATGTAGTAGAGAATAGATTTTTGTTTGCTCCCTTCGCGTAAAATTGCCTCTGAGGATGATGAAAAATATTACTTTCGTTCTTCTGAGTTTTCTATGCGGAAAATATATGGAGACCTGAACTGAAGAGGCTTTCTAAAGTTTTTTTCTTGATTTTCCCTATCAGACCCGTTGTTTTGCACATTACTCAACTGTTTTTAATTAAACTAGGTAGCAGAGGACAAAATGCTTTGCTCCCAAGGTCATTTATGTACTGTCCATTTTCTTGTATTTCCATTGCATGTCCTGTAATCTTTGAGTCTTTTGTCCCTTATTTTGAAAACAATCAATTAGTCTCTGAGGATGATGAAAAATATAACTTTCGTTCTTCTGAAATTTTTATGTGGAAAATATATGGAGACCTGAACTGAAGAGGCTTTCTAAAGTTTGTTTTCTAATATGTGTTCTCAATATTCATACTTTTCAATTATTTTCTAGAGAATAGATTTTTGTTTGCTCCCTTCACGTAAAATTGCCTCTAAGGATGATGAAAAATATTACTTTCGTTCTTCTGAGTTTTCTATGCGGAAAATATATGGAGACCTGAACTGAAGAGGCTTTGTAATGTTTTCTAATATATGTTCTCAGTAATTCTTTGTTTTAGTTATGTTATAGGGAATAGTTTTTTGTTTGCTCACTTCATGTATAATTGTACCCTTTACTTGTGACTTTTTAGTCCAGTAATTTTGAAGTCTATCCCTGATTTGATAGTTGAAATCAATCAAATTAGTCTCTGAGGATGATTATAAAATATACTTTCTGAGTTGTCCATGAGGAAAGTAAATGGAGACCTGAACTGAAGAGGCTTGATAATATTTTTTTTATTGTTATTCTGTTACAGTATTTCTTATTCTGTGCTTTTATTTTAGGTGGTTTATGTTACCGTTTTATTCGTTTCACTTTAATTTATCATTTTATTTATATATTCTTCTCTTGTTTCAGTTTTGACTTCATTTGAAGAGTTCCTGAACTGCCATTCCTTCCAAAATGAGGTACTGGTTCCCTAACACTTAAACTGGTGAATTATATTGGCATATTTTTACTATGAATTTTTCACATTTTTCTCAATTACTAACAACTTTTGTTTTCTTTTCCGTTCTATCTCTTCTCAAGCCGGCCAATGGAGGAAGATGTAAGTTCTTTTAACCGTCGTGCATGTTTGGCTATATGCCTGTATTATACTTGAACTTTAAAGTTTTTTTTTTCCTCTATATTTCTCTGCAGGGAAATGTTTTTCTTTGATTGTATTTATTTGATTAATTAACTATGCAAATTTATGTCATGATAACGTGTCAAATTTGTTTGATAAGTTGGATGTCTTGTTGTCAACTAGTAAAATGCTAATCTATTACATTTTGAAGCTTTAAATTTAATAGGCACCTTTTGCTTGCTATTTTATTCCTTGTCATGATAATTTGGATCAAACATTGTCTTCTGTACTAAAAATTGCATGTTTCTTGTATTTTGCATGAAATTGGCTTTCATGATGTAGTGTTTATTGTTTTTATTAATTTTTTCTAGGGGCTCTATACTAGCCATGCGTTACTATCTTTGCCAAGCTAAGATACCTTCTTTTACAGACTGCGGGTAAGAATGAGGAAGAGGAATTCAACACTGGACCACTATCTGTACTAATGATGAGTGTTAAAAATAATACCCAGGTATATATGTTCATTTTAAATATTATGTACTATTTCCTGAGGCAGCCCGAAATGTATATTTTTTTCTAACTCAGCTTTACTTATGAAGGTATTGATAAATTGTCGGAACAACAAAAAGCTTCTGGGTCGTGTAAGAGCTTTTGATAGGCACTGCAACATGGTTCTTGAAAATGTCAGGGAGATGTGGACTGAGGTATGAATTTTCTTTTAAATGAACAGACCTTGCATTTTTTACACAAGCTAAAGATCTGTGCGTACAATCAGGTGCCCAAGACTGGTAAAGGAAAGAAAAAGGCACAGCCAGTGAACAAGGATAGATTCATCAGCAAAATGTTCCTACGTGGAGATTCTGTCATCATTGTTCTTAGGAACCCCAAATGAGATTGTATGATCATCTTGTAGAAGGAAATGGCTCTGTAGTATTTGCCTCTTGTTATATTTTGAAATTCTTGACAAGCTTATATGTAGACCTTCTGCTGGCCTTTGAAATTTATTTGTTTAGACATTGGCGGAGGATGTAGTTGGTAGTTTGATGAGGAGCCCCAGAACAATTATACCAATTTCCGGATCTATTATGTACCTGTTAATGTGTACATCTGATGGTTTGTATGGAGTAATTTTAAAATGTATAGTTCTTTTTGTTTTCCTTCTTTTCTCCTAATCTGCACCTTGCGTAATTAAGCTGCATTATTTTATTGATAATATCGATGATATTATCCCGGTATATTGTCCTTTTAGAAGTTCTTACAATAAAAAATGGCGTTTTTATATTTTCTGTTTATTACTGAAGAAAACTTTTAAGTATTTAATCCAATTTCGTATCAAGATTACTTATATAATTTGTTTCCATCAGAAAACTTATTGCGTTGAATAATAATACTTGCTTGGATGGATGGTTTATTCGGTGGTGATTGTTGTAGTTTGTTTTTCTCATGGGAACAATTTATTGAAATTATGTGCAATCATAAACTATTTATGTATACAAATATGTCATAATAAATCATGTATGTCAAAATAATTAATATTATTTATTATTATTTCATTATTGAAACTGTTTAATTTATATTCATATTAAGTGAGTTGAAAAAGATATATTAATAGGAGTTGAATCTTTGATTATTGAGTGTAGAATTTTTGTATTCCTTCGTGAAAATATATACTAGATTAATTACTGTGTTCATAATAATGCCGTAAGTGTAAGCAATTCTTGAATTTTTTTTAACTGTCTAATAAGTGAGAAATTTGATCATTTTTTTATTATATTCTATATTATGGTTTAAAATTAATTTAGTATCAAAGTGAATGTGAATCAAGCTGTTTAATTGTAGGCATTTTCTTTTTGATGAATTCACATGATAATATAGCAGAAGATATTTGACAATTTATTGGCAATTATGTCATTGCCGATACATAGTCATAAACACTTTTTAAAAAATTAAAATAAAATTAGTTTCTCCATAAACTAAAAATAATTTTTAAAATAGATTTCAGAATATTATATTAAAGATACTTATTAACTTTTACATATTATAACTAATTTTATTATTATTATTTTTTTAACTTAGTGCGTCTATCTTAAAGTTCTCACCAAAGCAAGATACAGCATTGTAGCTTTCAACTCCTAAATACCAATTTCTTAAAAGATTAAATAGAGCATCCTTAAAAAATTGATTTACTTCAAAGAGTACCTAAATCTGGATTTGCATATTTTGATTAAGTGAGCAATTCTTTTTTCAAAAGATCAAACATTATATTATTCTCCTTTCTCATAACCTATGCTTAAAAATTGTTTCCAGCTAGAGTACTCCCACATTGTTGAAAATATCCTTGGACTAGTTAAATCTCACAAAAGAAAATAATAACCTCATAAAACTAGCAGATACAAAACTGTTCCTAAAGACGCATGATCCTTGACGAAGTAGAAGTCAAAGCAACATCTCAGCAATCTGGATAGCGTTAAGTGCAGCTCCCTTGCGAATTTGATCCCCACATACAAATATGTCCAACCTGCAATATATGCACCATTTTTGTAAAATGCTCGTGAGAAAGGACAGTGCTAATTGAAAATTGATAATAGCCATGGAAGACATTTACCCTTGATTCCCATCCTGAGACAGGTCCTGGCGAATCCTACCAACAGCAACATCATCCTTATTTGACACTTCCAATGGAGTAGGAAAATTATTGGACTCACGATCATCAATAACCACTACACCCGGAGCATTCTTCAGAATATCTCTTGCAGTGTCCTGAAGAAATTAAAAAACAAATGAACTCATACATGAAATATTGACTTTTGGACAAGTTTTCTCACTCAATTCATAGTGCACTTCAATTTGATCCCAATATAACCATGATTTTGGGAATGCTAAGAAAGACAAGACCTTGGATGTTCCAACATTGAATATATGTGTGAAAAAACAGAAACAAAGATCCTCCAGATACAACAAAATGCAAAAGCCAACACATTAAAGTCAAGTTAATGACTACAAAAAGAATGATCATCTCTAGTAAATGAGTTTTGCTGTAAGATCATAATAATGCTTAGGATGATATTTTTCTTTATCCAGCATCAGAAAGACCACATGCAGTTTGTCTTCACTGGACTAATCTATCAAATGCAAACCCAAACACAAACAAAATTAGATGCTTGAAGACGACTTATAGCATGAGAGCTTTATAGGAAATTGGGTTATACATTTTACATATTATCCTATACATATGTGATATTGATAAATGATAATCGTATATCAAATAAAGATGCCCTCCTGAATCATTTTTATATTATAGATAAGTCAATCAAGTTATAATCATAAAACTAATTCTAGGAACTCTCAGTATTCATATTAAGGCATGTCAACTGTGGGCTAGTTCTCCAGTCTGATTTTAGCGACCTAGGTCAATTGTACAGGCAACTTAATCAATAAAACAGGAACAGAATATTGCTAGTCATTGGTCTGCAAACCTTCAATAAAGTATATCAAATCAAACATTTTAGCTAAAAAATTATTAAATGAAATAATAATATGCAAGAACTTTTACGTGCATACAGGCACCAACCAGGTTTGAAACAACATCCCATGCAAACTATTAGAACCTCCCACCACTACGCCGACCTAAGTGGATTGCTTAATGTGCATGTAATGCCATATGAATTCAAATCTAGCAAATTAAACCACAAAGAATGCAAATTTCATTCCATTAAATTTGTGAGGTGATAGGGTGGGGGTACTTAACCCAATACATTTAATAGATCTGGGATAAAATTATCTGCTCGGATATGGTACCGTAAAGACATCAACTACGAGTTTGGCAAAGGCATAACGACACAGCAAGACAACATGAAGTACCTCATCAAGTGGGTTTTCAAATTGAAGATTCACACTCTCAGCATGAGCCCGCATGACAGGAACTCGTATGCATGTGGCAGTTACTTTAACGTCCTTGTCATTCTGCAAAAGAGTAAGAAAAATATAAGGAAGTATTACACAATGTGAAATGAAACTCAATAAACCTAATAAACAATTTAAAAAGTTCAATTTCAGCTTACCCAGATTTTCCTTGTCTCCTTAACCATTTTCATTTCTTCTTCGTTATATCCATTTGAAAGAACAGATGCATTATGCGAGAATAAGTTAAAAGCATACTGCAAGACAACAACACCATCAGGAAGTAATTCTGGAAGCATCAATCACAAGAAAGGCGTATCGGAATTGTGCAAACCTGTCGGTTAAATATTTTACAAGTGGGTGGTTTTCCTTCCAACACCTTTCAGTCAAAAATGCCAAAAGAAAATCACGATTAGAGACAGTAAATAAAACCACTTTCTCCTTCACACAGTCCCAATAGTAGAGTTCAAACCAATCTAACAAATTATACAGACAAAGCTTAATCCATACCTCACGAGTTTGCAGCTCCAGCTCTTCCATTGCAGCTGCACCAGCACCACTCGCAGCCTGATAGGTACTGACAACCATTCGTAACACCTGTAGTATTCCAGCAGAAAAGCATCACAAGACAAAGCACACCATTACAAAACATATATAAATCTGCATTATATATAAACTGATATTATTTCTAAATTTCTAAAACATGTTCAAAATTCATAATAAATAAATATTTTTAATCAAAAAGATACTTTTAAGCACCAACAACATTATTTCAAACAATTATTGAAATTGACGAATATTCTAATTTATAATCAAAGTGTGTGCCTCACTCTCACTCATCAGAGTAATCTAATTTATAAAATAAGTTGAAGAATATTCTAATTTATATTATAAGAGCGCAGATTGAAAAGGCAAAATTTGACCTTAGCTCGTCGATGAAGAGGGGTAGTGGCCATCAAGCAAATAATGGTGGAGCAATTAGGGTTCGCAATGAGAGCGCCTTTTCCCGTTCCAGCTTTGATGTGTTGCATCGCTTCGGGGTTCACTTCGGGAATAACCAGCGGCACCTTCTCGTCCATCCGAAACGCGGAGCTATTGTCCACCACCACCGTCCCCCGATCCACCGCGGCGGGGCCGAACTTCTTGCTGATGGACCCGCCGGCGCTGAAGAGCGCGATGTCGACGCCGTCGAAGCTATCCGCCGTGAGCTCCTCCACGACGTAATCCCTGTCCTCGAAGGTGATGCGGTGGCCGGCTGAGCGCTGCGAGGCCAGCATTTTGATGGAGCGGTAGGGGAAGTCGCGGTCGGAGAGGACGGAGAGGAACTCCTGGCCGACGGCGCCGGTGACGCCAACGACGGCGATGGAGGGGCCGTCATCGCGGAGGGACATTCGGACCCTGGTGGGCCCCGATGTGGGCTTGGGCCGGGCCGGAAGGAGGCCCGAGAAGAGGTGGTGGTGGCGCGAAACGGAGAGTGAAGCCATCACGTGGTTGGCGTTGGTGAGTTTTAGGGTGAGAAGATGTATGTTGTTATTTGGCGGCCGGGGTTGAGTAGTGAGTAACCAAGTTCAATTTGTGTTTTAAAGATGACAAAAAATAATTTATAATCTAAATCAAAATGCAATATTTTGTAAAATTAAAAATTTAATTTTAAATGTTACAGAAATAGCTTACCCACAAAAGCATCATTAAAGATATTTATAGTATATTAATTTATAAATAGACAGTGGGTATCAAATTTAAGAAAGAAACGTATTAATGTTAATATGTTGTTATTGGTAGTAATGTTATTTTTGCTATTCTTACAAGCCTTTAATTAAAGACACTGTCTGTGTTAATTTAGTCATATTAAGCTAGTTTTATATTTACAGGTTACTTTTAAAATATATTAAAGAAATAAAAAATGTATTCTTTTAGAAATCACCGTCAAAACTAACATTTTTTTATCGAACCTAATAACAGGTTTTAAGGACCGAAAAACAAAAGGAAATCCTAATTCTTATATTTGAAAATATATTATCAATCAATATTATATATATATAAGAGCAAGTTTTTTACATAGAACAATATGTGAGATGACAGTTTAATTTTTCTTACATGTACTAGCGCATGTCTCGTGACTGTGTGTTTGATTTTTTTTTTAAATATTTTTATTTAATATATTATTATATTATTAGTTTATGACATTTGTAATTTTATTGAATTAATATATAAAATATGTTTACAGATGTTATTATGAATTTTAATATATATTTGCATATACATATGTCAGAAAAAGAAAAAGGAAAGCACAGATTTACTACTTTACATTCTCATAATTTTCCAGCAATAAATTCTTCTTTAATTGAAAGACAACAAAATTGGTACCTTTGACCCTGTAATTTATAAAAACTAATTTTTTATTAAATTATAAGAATAATTAAGTAAATTTACATTTTTTTAAGTAGAAAATATAAATTCTTTTTGGAGGATTCTTAACAGAACACATCGTCCAAAATTTCTTGAGTTTTAAAAAACCATATAAAAATAATTAATGACATATATTTATAATAAATTAAAAGTGTATAGTAAAATATTAAATAATAAAAAATCCCCTCGTAAATGCATATATTATATTTATTTCACAAAGTTTGTTAATATAACAAGTATGATTTGCTATCAAATTATCTTGTATCCTATTAATAAAAAGCGATGAATTAAAATATATGTATATATATAACTTTAAACAATTAAAAAAAATACAAAAGTGCTTATGTGTATATATTATATATCACATGTTATTTTTGGATGAAGTAATTACTCTTTTATCAAATTTAAAAGTTATGGATTCTCATCCCATAGAATAAAGTTGTAGACAATAAATGTATAATAAATAGTTTAACTTACATAAATAAAGAATGTGACTGTCCTTATATTATAGAGAAAATATGTATATAACTATCACATATATTACTGTAAAATTTAATTATTTAATTGGTTTAAGTAATTGTTTCTCAAATTCAATTTACTTTGAAAGAATGTTAATTGTTAAAAAATTGTAAAAAATAAATATAAAAAATATACATATATTGTTAATTATCTATTTATATAAGTAGATGTCTTAATGTTTTTTATATAATTTTTTTATTAAACTCTCTCCTTTCATGATATTATTAATTGATGGAGTATTTTTACTATATCATGAAGATTTATAGGTTCAATACTATCTTTGTATATGAAATATTTGAAATTTTGTCATCTTGTAATACTCACATGTTTTATTGCAAATAAAATATCTTTGTGTTGTTTCGTAAAAGAAACTTAACAATACACACAGAAAATTACTAGAATTTTTTTTTTCTAATGTCATTACTTTTTATCCAAATGGAGTACCACAATTTAGAATATCATTTAATGATCAATATAATGTCCTAGAACCATATATATTAGTCATGAGTGTTTCATTTTAAATAATTGTTGTTGTTTCTCTTAATAGTTTTGCAAGATAAAGTTATTTAGTCATTAAACAGAAGGAATCAGCCTTTACATTGATATCTATCTAGATCAGTAATGTTTAGTTTCATGTTTCATGGCTTATTCTTGTAATACGTAATTACTGCATAATAAATGAATTTATGTTTTCCTGTTCCATCTGGCCCAACCTTTTCATTCTTCCACCAAAAACAAATCGGGACCAGCTGGTCTATAAATGAATAAAGATAAGAAAAAAAACTAATTGCTATAAGAATACACACAAATTGATATAATTTCTATAATGATACATACTCTTAAATAAAACTTATATTAGCAATTATATATATATACATATATATTCATAAATGTTTATGTATACGTATGTATACATATACATAATACGTATACATAAGCATTTATGAGATGTCCAAATATTATGGCCCACTCTATGATGGTTCTGTAAATTGTTGAGTCTTCTGTTGGAGAAAATTGAAAGGTTTCTCACAAACAAAGGGATCTGAGAGCTGAAGAGAGAGGAGAGAAAATTGATTTCAATGTCAGGAAGTTCTTCATCATTGGCTGTGTCTGCTCCTCTAACAAGGCACGATGTGTTTCTCAGCTTCAGAGGGGAAGACACCCGTGAAAACTTCATCGATCACCTTTATGCAGCGCTGAAAAGAAAGAACATTGAAGCATATATTGACGAGACACTACTCAGGGGCGAAGAAATTTCATCTGCATTGCACACTGCAATAGAAGAATCAAAGACTTATGTCCTCGTGTTTTCCGAAAACTACGCATCTTCCACGTGGTGCTTGAATGAACTCACTAAGATACTGGATTGCAAGAAGAGATATGGAAGGGATGTGATACCAGTTTTCTACAAGGTGGATCCATCAACTGTTAGGAAGCAAGAAAAGCGATATAAAGAAGCATTGGATGAGCATGAACAGCGGTTTGAGCACGACCTGAACAAAGTGCAAGGATGGAAGGATGCTCTAACCGAAGCTGCTGGACTCTCCGGCTGGGATTCAAAAGTCACCAGGTCATCTTTTGAGATAATCAGGATCTCTTTTCATTTACTAAAATTGTGTTCATCTTTTAGGGTTTAGGGTTCATTGTTCTATAAATTTGTTTGATAATAGAAGATAAAAGATATCTTAATTTTTTTTTTAAAAAGAGAGAACACAATAGATTTTTATTCTAATAAATATACCTTTGCTATACAATATTCTATTATTCTATTTTAATTTTTCTACCAAAGGTTATGGTATAATTAACATTGTAAAATGAATGATTTTTGAGTTTAATGTTAAGGTGTTTCTTTTTTTTTCATTCCTCTTATTCGGTCATGGGTTTGAACCATATCACATGTTATAGTTTAACTTTGTACGTACAAGTCTGCTCCCCAGTATCAAAAGTCACAGACAGTTACTGTAGAATTTCTGAACCAACCAGACTAATATACGAAGATAAAGTCGTATCCTTACATTAATTTTTTTAATTTATTTATTTTATCTAGTGCTCAAAACAAGAATCGATGTGTGAATCTATTCAATGATGTTCACTCTTCTTGCCTCTGAATATTTTTGTGGTTGGAGACTAACACGTTATTTTCTAAATCATCTGCCAGGCCAGAATACACACTTGTTGAAGAAATTGTGGAAGATATTTTGAGAAAATTGAATCGTTATTCCGTAAGTTATGATCAAGGAATTATCGGCATTGAAAAATATATTGAAGGAATTCACTCCTTGTTGCATCTTGAGTCACCGGATGTTCGGATCATAGGAATTTGTGGCATGGGAGGAATGGGAAAAACTACAATTTCTGAGCAAATATATCACACATTGGCATTGCAGTTTGGTTCCAGCAGCCTTGTTTTAGACATTCAAGAAAAAATACGAAGAGATGGAATAGACAGCGTCAGAATCAAATATCTGTCTGAGCTTCTAAAGCAAGCACCAACCGCTTACTTATCATATTCCAGTGAAAGGCTCAAACGGACAAAGGTTCTCCTCATTCTTGATGATGTTACCGATTCAGCTCAACTTAAAAAACTAATTGGAGGGCGTGATAGTTTTGGGCAGGGCAGTAGAATCATTATGACCAGTAGAGACAGACAAGTGCTTAAGAATGCTGGAGCTGATGATATCTACCAAGTTAAGGAGTTGAATTTTCATGATTCTTTGACACTTTTTAATTTACATGCTTTTAAACAAAATTCTTCAGAAGAAATTGCTTACATGGACCTGTCAGTAAAGGTGTTGAGATATGCAAAAGGGATTCCGTTAGCTCTCCGGATTTTGGGCTCATTGCTTTATGGCAGACTAAGAGAAGCATGGGAAAGTCAGTTGCAAAAGTTGGAAAAGGGCCAAGATCTTGAAATTTTCAATGTATTAAAATCAAGTTATGATGGGCTGAAGGAGGAGGAGAAGAATATATTTCTTGACATAGCTTGCTTTTATAGAGGACAGGAGGAGATTGTGGTAGCAGAAATACTAGAAGACTGTGGTTTCTCTTCTAAGATTGGGATGGAAATTCTCAAAGATAGGGGCCTAATTTCTGTCTTGGGTGATAGAATTGTGATGCACGATCTAATACAAGAAATGGGTCAAGAAATTGTTCGTAAAGAGTGTCCACGGCATCCTGGACAACGCAGCCGATTGTTGAATGCTGAGGAAATTTGTGAGGTTTTAAGAAAGAACAAGGTATATTCTGTTTTTACTGAATTTGAAAGAGTCAAATGGATTTGCTTTGTGATAAATTGCAAACCACTGAGCTGTCATTAAATATCCTGCAATGCAACATTTCATTTTTTTTTTCCCAATTACTTTGATTTGTTTTCAGGGGTCAGATGCAATAGAGTGTATATTACTAGATACGAGTGAACTAAAAAATGTTGTAGTACATGCACAAACTTTCGCAAAGATGGACAATCTTAGGATGCTTATGCTCTACTATTGTAGGCACGAATCAAATGTGTCTCTTAAATCTTCTCTTGCAAGTCTGCCAGACACTCTAAAGATTCTTTATTGGAAGGGTTTTCCTGCAAGATCTTTGCCTCCGAACTTTTGCCCACAAAATCTAGTGAGACTCGAAATGCCAGGCTGCCATCTTGAACAACTTTGGGAAGGAGATCAGGTTTTTCAAGTTATCTATGTTCCTTTGTGTTTTATACTTTTAAAGATAAAAGTAAATTCTACAAGCATGTTTTCATTGGCAATTCCTTTGTGCCTTCTCCACATTATTCGTTTTGATATTTCTTTTATTTGAACCACACAATTATACGTATATCATAAGAATCATACTTAGCATGTTTCTAGTTAAAAATAATTATAAATCGACTAGTTAGATTTTTTGTGAGTTTATTCCTTTTGATCTACCGGGGTTCCTAACTAAAAGAAAATTTATTTATTTGAATGAGTTTATTTAAATGAGCGATAATAATTACACGAAAGAGAAAGTTAATACGATCTCTTTCTTGTTGGATGGACCTCTTGTCATTTGAGGGAGTATTCTAGAGAAGAGAGACTTCAACCTCTCACTCAAAAGTTTTAGCAATACTACTTATTGTATTATCTAATAAGTTTCAGAAACATAGAATATTCTCTGGCTCCATCTATTATAAATTTAAGGTGAATTGAAAGTCTCACTAGGTGAAAATGGATAAGATGATAAGAAAAACTCACACACCTATTAAGATTTTTGATTAAAAGTGATATCTTAGATATCTTATATAAGTTTATTTACAACTCATTAATACTAAATGTCCCTAAAATTAAAGTGATATTATCCCTAAATCAAGATTTCACCAACAAAAACTAAGGATGAGTAAAAACAATAATAATTATTTAACTTTTTAAGATATTAATTATAATTTCAAAATATTATAAAACTTTTTTATCAAAAAAACTAGTTATGTAAATAAAATGGAATTTTATATAATTTAGTTAACTTTTTTATAATTTTTTTTATCATTCATAAAAAATATAAATTATATTTAATTTAATTACTCTGTTTTCATATTTTATTTTTAATAATACTTTGAAACCATACAGAAAAAAATCACAGTGATAGAACCCATGTAAAAAATATTAAAGAAACAAAGAAAATCTACAAGACAGAAGAGAGAAACTCCCACATGAAGAAATTTATCTTTAAACATTTAGTGTTTTGGGTTTAAACATTCTATTTATTAAAGTTATGTGGTAAATATTTAGAATATTTAATTTCATATAGTGAAATTTTTAGATTTACTTAAATTTTAAGTTTTCTTATAAATTTAGTTATTTTTATTTAAATTTCTATTATTTTTTTCTGTTTTATTAAGTGTTTAATTTTTTTATATTTTTTAATTAAATTTGTTTATTGTTTAATTTTCTTATTAACAGGATGACTTTTATCTTATTACTTTTTTTATGATTATTATAATAATATTATTATTAATTTATAATAATAATTATTTTGTATTCTTTTTACTAAAAACATGTTGAATAATGAAATTATCGTGTTGTTTTTTTCATGATTTTCACATATTTATTTAAATTATAAAAATTTAATTAGAAAATATAGAAATTTTAAATATTTAAATGATTAAAAATTCAGTGAAAACTAAATTAAAAATGCATTAAAAAAACTTAAAATTTAACTAAGTCAATTTTTTATTATAACATAAACTTCAATATAATATATAACAAATTATAAATTATGTATATAATAAAGTAAATGCATCACTTAACGATTAACATACCTCAGAAAACAACCATTTTACTTTGTTAGTTGATACATGCATGATATAAAATATTTCCACACTGTCATTGATTATAAATTACTGTCATAAGTTTTATCCATACATAAAAAGTTTATATTCAAATTATTACGATGTAATTTTAGGTAGGGAACAAAACATGTTAAATTTTGTAAATTTTTATAATAACTATAAAATCTGTAGCCACCGTAATTTTCTTAGTTAGCAGAGTGATTTTTAACTGGTTTTTATGTAAAATATAAACTCAACAGATAATGTAACTAAGAGTTTACCGAAGAAAAATAGATAGAATTGCTTAAAACTTTATTTTAGTTTTTCTTTGTTACCTGATTCATTACTTTTTTGTGGCAGAATTTACCCAAGTTGAAGAGGCTCAACTTGAGTCGTTCTCTGAAACTTACTAGAATACCAGACCTTTCTCTGTCACCAAATATTGAAGAAATAATTCTGAGTTATTGTGGAAAGTTGATTCAAGTTCACTCTTCGATATTCCTCAGCAAGCTCAGTTGTTTATGTTTAGATAATTGTTATGATCTCAATAGTGTAAATATTCCCAGCAAGATTCTATCCAGATCACCAGGATTGATTCTTCTTTCCAATTGTCAGAAACTTAAACTGTTTCAAACCGTTGAAACTCAGCTATGCTATTTTCCATCAATCATTGAAAGGTTTACTTGTGATCCCCGGGAGCATATGGCCTTCAAATTCTGCAAACAAAATCTAGGTAATCGTAAGTGTATTATTCATGAGGGATAGTCACAATATTTATACTCAATTACAAAAAAACACAGTTACTGATTTCCAGCAACCAAATCTACAAGATTTGGTTTCCTAGTTTCTAGCAACAGCTACAAATTCTCCTACTTTCTAGTAACAGCTAGAAACTTTATTTCAGGCCTATCTAACATTAAGCATTTCAAAACGCAGGGTTAAGAGGCCATCACAGTGACATTTTCTCAGTTATTTTTCGCCGATATGAGGAAGAAGAAAAAGATGTGGCTAGTAATATTATAAACTTACAATATCGCGAAGTATTGAAAAACCTCGAAAAAGGTGTGCCTTTAAACTTTCAGAGTCTCAAGAAGCTCTGTTGCCTAGATCTCTCTAGCTGTTCTTCCCTTAAAAACTTTCCGTTTGACCTTTCTGAGATGAAATTCCTCAAGCAACTTTGTCTCCGTGGTTGCTCAAAATTGGAGAATTTTCCCGAGATTGAGGACACGATGGAAGATCTAGCGGTTGTCATCTTAGATGAAACAGCCATACAGGCACTACCTTTATCCTTGTGCCGTTTGGTAGGGCTTGAAGAACTGAGTTTGCAGTGGTGCTCGAATCTTGAGATTATTCCATCTTCCATTGGAAGCCTCACCACACTATGCAAGTTACGCCTTACCTCGTGTGAATCACTTCAAACTTTTCCAAGCAGCATTTTCAATTTGAAGTTGAGGAAGCTTGATTTGAGTGGTTGCTCAGGGCTGAGGACCTTCCCAGAGATCACGGAGCCGGCACAAACCTTTGCCCACATTGACTTATCATTTACGGCTGTTAAAGAACTGCCTTCCTCATTTGGCAATTTGGTTAATCTTCTATCCCTGAAGCTCTTCGGATGCACTGATCTCGAGTCACTTCCAAACTCCATTGTTAATCTAAAGCATCTCTCTAGACTTGATTGTTCGGGGTGTGCCAAATTATCAGAGATCCCAAGACACATTGGTCGCTTGAAGTCATTAATGGAACTGTCACTGAGTGAGAGCGGCATCGTGAACCTTCCTGAGAGCATTGTTCATCTTTCAAGCTTGAAATCGCTTGATTTAACCAACTGCAAAAAGCTTGAATGCATCCCACAGATTCCACTATTTCTAGAACAACTCGTGGCATTGGATTGCCCATCCATTAGAAGAGTGATGCCAAATTCTTTTGTTCCAAACCTCTCAAATTCCAAAGAGGGTGTCTTCAAATTTCTTTTCACCAATGCTCAACAACTGGATTCAGGTGATCGTGCTAACATTGAGGAGGATGCAAGGCTTAGGATGACCGACGATGCGTATAAGTCTGTGACCTTCTGTTTTCCCGGGAGTGCAGTTCCTAATTGGTTCCATTTTCGTGGCAAGGGGCCTTCAGTGACTGTAAATGAAGATTTAGGTTTCTGCAGCGATGATAGGCTCATTGGTTTCGCTTTGTGTGCGGTTTTTGGGCTGTTAGATACGAATGCTGGTAAATTTAGATATGATTCTTTTCGTTACAGCCTAAAATTTGAATCTGATGATGATGGCACACAGATCATTCCAAATAATGATTTGTTAAACAACTATATCAATCGGAGTGGTGAAGCGAGAGGCATTGATCAAGATCACACATTCGTGTGGAAATTTAATTTGGAGTCCCTAAGGGCGAGCGGCATGAGCCGTAGGCTCTGTGATGCTCGCAGCTTCACATTTGAGATCAGTCCGTATTATGACTTTCTGTGGTCAGATTACAAATCAGTTGAGAGAGAGTTCAAATCAGCTATCACAATAAAAGAATGCGGCATGTGCCCTCTTTATACCAAAAACAAAGATGATAAATATGCTGCTGCTGGTGACTTTTCTGGATCAGAAAATGACACTGAAGAATCCAGTGGAAGCAATGTTGCACAGTCTTCAAGGGAAACACGGGAAGATAGGAAGACGAAGGCCGAAAGCTACCTAGTCAACTAGTCTCAAGTAGAGCAGACAATAGACTCAATTTATGTGCAAAGCAGCAAGGCTTTGTTTGGATTCCAATAGCATATTGGCGTGCTCAAACACATTCGGAAGCTTGCACCAATGGCCGCCACCGAACACGGAATAAGCGTGGATTCTGAGAGAAAGAGCCTTGTCAGCCACCACACCGAGAACCACTTCACCGCCGGCGAAATAGTCCGCGACATCATAATCGGCGTTTCCGACGGCCTCACCGTCATACACTAGTAATACTCCAGCTCCATGTAAAGCCTGCAAAGTAAAAGTTGTGAAAAGTTAAAATTAAAATCATTTTCAAGCTTTGGAACGAGAAATTATGAATCTGGAATACAATTTCTATTATGTTAAGTCGTTTTAACTAGACATGACTTACCCAGATAAGTCAATTTAATATTTTTTATTCATTCTCATAAATACAAGATAAAATTACAACATTTTTTGTCCAAAAGCCAGATATCATATTATATAACTTCATATATTTTATCGATCTTGGTTTGTTCACATTGAGGCACCTTGTTTCATGTGAGTGATGACTTATAAAGCTGCTGTTGGCGTGTAATTGTTAATTCTTTAGAATTGTAGTTTAACATTAAAGTTGAAGACAGCTTATTATTTGAATATAGGTTTAAAGACCTATGTTATGTTATTAAGAGAGGGTGTTTATTAATTATCATCTTTAAGGATTTCTCAGTTCCATTTTCTCTTTCTTTAAGCTCTCCTTTAATTCATGGGATTTCATTATTAGTTTTGAGGAGCTTTTGTAAGTTTCTGATTCCTCGAAGCTGAAAGCATAAAGCCATTAATGCATATAATATAATTGAAATTTTGAATAAATAAATAAATAAATAAATAATATATATATATATATATATATATATATATATATATATGTATAACAAATATATTTTATGGTCAAAATTCAAACTCACGAGTTCTTTTAAAAATCACTTGATTCTTTTACGTAATCACATTGTACTTGTACTTGTAGAATATCGAGCTCATAAAATCGTAAAGTTTATTTTATTATATATATATATATATATGATATTGTTCATCAACAACTAAAAGAAATATTTAGAGAATGTTATAAAAGAAGTAAAAGAGATGTTTATTAAAAATATCTTAGTTTTATTTTATTTTAATTAAAATTGAAACTTAATTCAATTTATTTCTGTTAAAAATTTATTTTGAATTTTAATTATATTAATTTTAATTAGGTACTAGTTTTATTTTAATTAAAATTAAAATTTACATTCAACCAAGAACAAGTAGTCAAAATCCAGATTTCAATTATAAAATTATAGGATCATATACTATTTATGATTCAAATTTCACACAAGATTTATGAAATAAAATCCTAAAAAATGTGTGATAGTGATTTTTTTTTCTACACTGACTTTACACCTTTTTCGTTAATGATTTCAGTAAAAGCCTAATTTTAATTAAAAATTAATGTAATTAAAATTGTACCTGGTGATGTGTGTTGTTAGTCTTGATACCGTTCAATTAAAATTCAAAACAAATTCCAAACTTAATCAATAATTAATAGTATTTTTTGCACCATTCACATTCTTGGTTGAATGTGAGTTTCAATTTTAATTAAAATAAAAATATCATCCAATTAAAATTAATGCAATTAAAAATTCAAAAAAAAAATTTAAACTCTAAGCAAAAATTAAGAGTCTTTGTTGTAGATTGAACTAAGTTTCAATTTCAATTAAAATAAAACAAAACTAAGGTAATTTTAATAAACACCTTTTTTATTTCTTTTTGTACAAGACACATTTTGAGTATAATTTTAATTACATTAATTTTTAATTAAAATTAGGTTTGGACTTAATTCATTAAGTGAAAAAGGTAAAAAATCATAATAGAAAAAAAAAAAAGATTTTATTGGACAATTCTTACAATCTCTATTTTAGTGTTTTATGATTTTGTGTGAAATTTTTGAATCATAAATAGTATATAAATAATATATAGAATCATACGATTTTATGATTAAAATCACACATTGCCTACCTTGATTATATCTATATGAGATTTTTTTTTAGTGCTATACAAAATATTTAATAAAAAAACATATGAAACCCATTATTCCTTTACCAAAAAGTGTGAATTAAAATTTCAATCTCGATTAGATGTCTTTATAGTCAAAATAAATTATCTAAAAAATAGTAAATAAATTATTAATAATTAATACCCTTGGCTGTGGGAGATTTTTTAATTTTATTCGTGGAAATGTTATTATATATAAACTAAAAAATGCTAAATTTTGTATGATTCAGGATACAGTTTTTGGTAATTAAGATTGTTACAAATATTATTTTCAGCTATTAAAACGATTGCCAAAACTACGTTTGTCAAAACTTCTTTATTATTACGATCTTTAATAGCTACTGGTATATTTTTTTTTTTATCAGAAAAGCATCCTACAATCAGTTTTACTACATTTTTATTAATAATTTAATTTATATTTTAATTAAATATTTTGTTATTATTTAGAGTTGTTAAACGGTTATTATAATGTGAAAAACTGGTTGTCAAAATATTCTTTTTCCTTATTTAAATGTTTATATAACTACTAAATCAAAATAAATATACACGTATCTACATCTAATAGAACCTCACAATATCATAGCCCAAGAAAACAACATGTTAACCCAAAACAATTCAGCTAACAAAGAATTATAATACAAAATATCTTAAAAGAAACAAGTAATATTTTAATCTGTAAATGAAAACTATCATTTTAATCTCTAAAAAAAAATTGTATAATTTCTTTAACATTAAAAATAAAAATACAAATACTAGATGTAATATGTAATAGGCTACAATACCTCGATAATTGTCCCTAGACTGCATTAATTAACTCCATTAGAAACACACCCAATTATCAATTTGTACAAAAAAACATTTGTATAGTATTGGAATAGAATTCCATACTATGTATCATTAAGAAAGGAAAATTAAATAGAAAGATATTTAAAATATCAGTTGCACTTTAGAAAAGAAAAATCACAAAATAATACATTAAGTATTCTGTATGCTAGAAAGTACAAATATTATTGAAGGTTTATTATAAACGCAGAAATAAATTGTTAATATTTTTGTAACCATCCTTTGACTTAATTATTTTGAAACTAAAAAATTGTAAGAGAAAAAATATTTTTTCATATCTCTAATAAAGTATTATTTTATTTTATTTTTAAATATTTTAAAATTTGAAATAAATGTTATTTCTTTTTTTTTATCCAATATCTATGTTAAAGAAAAAAATAATACTCATGAATATAATAAAGTAAAATAAGTATTTTAACAAAGTTCTTCAATGTTCCTTTTCAATGGTGGAATTTTAACAAAGCTTGTCATTTTTTAAATTTCAGAATAACATTACTTTTTCTTTTTAATTATAGATTTTACGTAATACACTACACCTAAATATACAATGAAATAAAAGAAATATAAAGAAATATAATAGGTTACAAGTGCATTAAGATAGAAAAAAATTCTTAATTTATTTAAAAAAAACTCAAACTACTTTTATAAAATAACAGACGAAGTACTAATTTTTTTCAATTTGGGAAAGAGAGTTTTTTTTTTTAAGTCAATTTCCAAGTTCTCTATTCTGTCTCCTCTTATATAGATTGCGAGAAGGAAAAAAAAATAACTACCCAATGTGTGAAAAAGTTAGAAGGAGATCAGTTCTTATAATCGTGTGTAAGTGATGATGAATAGTGAGAAAGTGGGAGAAGTTACTACAGATGTGGGAAGTTTTTCTGTTGTTAGTTTTGTTTTTATTTTATTATATTTTTTTATATTAATTATTGTTATTTTATATTTAGTGGGGAGTTGAGAGCGTAAAAATTAAGAAAAGTAAGTGAGTGGGAGGCACCATATATATTATTTTTTTCTTTTCTGTTTTATTTTATATTTTTTATATTTTTATTATGTTATTATTTTTTAGTTTATAATATATTTTTTTAAGTGTAAACATAATTTTTAAGTTTTATTTAGCGGACACAGACGTGTTCGATATTTCTGCCTTATTTATAAGCAAGATGAAGAGACAAGACGCTCAATTTATGTGCAAAGCAGCAAGACTTTGTTTGGATTCCAATACCATATTGTCCTGCTCAAACACATTCAGAAGCTTGCACCAATGGCACCCACCGAACACGGAATAAGCGTAGATTCTGATTCTGAGAGAAAGAGCCTTCTCCACCACCACACCGAGAACCACTTCACCGCCGGCCAAATAGTCCGCGACATCATAATCGGCGTTTCCGACGGCCTCACCGTCCCCTTCGCCCTCGCCGCCGGCCTCTCCGGCGCCAATGCCACCTCCTCCATCGTTCTCACCGCCGGCATAGCCGAAGTAGCTGCCGGCGCCATCTCCATGGGGCTTGGCGGGTACGTTCAACCAAACTCTTCACACTCATCATTTCATGCTGCTCCGAAAATTTTCTTATGGGCTAATGTTTCATTGTGCAGTTATTTGGCAGCAAAAAGTGAAAGCGATAATTACTTGAGGGAGTTGAAAAGAGAGCAAGAAGAAATCATCGCCGAGCCAGAAACTGGTTTCCACCACTGTTCTTTTATTATGCTTTTATATTATTTTCATGGTCATGCAACATTATTTTATTTTATAAATCAGAAATTTCACTTGATTTTTATGATAGGTTAATTTTTCATTTTAACATATTATATTTGTTTCAATTAATTTTGATTATATGTGTTTTCATGAATTAAATAGACTTTGATAACTTGACGTAAATTTCTACGTAATGAGTTTTAAAAGTTATTGGTCATTTCCATGGAAGTAGTAACATACTCTGAATCAACCACCACTTTGAATTCGTTGACATTTTATTGCACGTTAATAATAAATATGTGTTTTGTGATAAAAAAAAAAAAAAAAAAAAGAAGCGGCAGAGGTAGCAGAAATACTAGCTCAGTATGGCGTAGAGGAACATGAATATGCACCTGTGGTGAATGCTCTCAGAAAAAACCCTCAGGCATGGCTTGATTTCATGATGAAGTAAGTTCTTACGTTCTCACTTCATCACATGGTGTATGTGTTTGTTGAAAGTCTTCCTCATACAAGGTGTATAAATATTGGGGTTTATGATAGGCAATTATGTAGTGAATGTGGTATGAGAACAAGTTAAAATTGATGACCACACAATAATGGGAATTTGTAGACAAGTTGAAAAGTAGCACCACCCACAGGAATATAAAGCAAAGTAACCTTTCACTTTTTGAATGTGGGCATGGTTATGGGGTCCAAAATTTGAGCACGGGGCATCCAGTTTTGGACAAATTAAGGGTTCCCACTTCCATTTAGCTGCCATGTATTTTACTTGCCATGGAATGTGGAAAGTAGGAAAGGTGACAGACTTGTGGGGACGTACTGACTGCAACATGGGCATCTTTTTCTGGTTTTGTTTTTATTATGCAACCGGCTTGTCTAACTTATAACCCAATTAACCTTTCTATAATGTTGTGCTTGAAAAATATTTCTTCATATTTGTTAAAAGATAAAGCAAGATGTAGTAATACACTCAATGTTGAGTTTCTGGTTATGACTTTTATAGACAAAATATTATGACACATTCATTGTGTTTAAGACCATTTAAAGAACTAATTTGGTATGATAAAATCCACTCAATATCTATATACACAACAAGAAAACCTGACTCTATAAAGCTACCCTTTGGAAAAGATTGTGTTTACTGTTTATATAATTTGAAATTGCAAATAATTGTGTAAGGTTGGTGTGACAGATTTGAGCTGGGACTAGAGAAGCCAGATCCAAGGAGAGCATTGCATAGTGCAATAACAATTGCCATCGCTTACATATTGGGAGGGGTTGTTCCTCTGGTTCCTTACATGTTCATTCCAAGCGCTGCAGAAGCAGTTCTGTTTTCTGTGGTGGTTACCTTGGTTGCATTGCTGGTTTTTGGTTATACCAAGGGCCACTTCACTGGCAATAAACCATTCAGGAGTGCTTTGGAAACAGCTTTCATCGGTGCCATCGCCTCTGCAGCTGCTTTTGGTTTGGCAAAGGCTTTCCATGCATAGATTCTCCATGTTTTCTAAGAACTTTGCTATTGTTCATAGGAAAAAAGACATTTTCAGCTTTGTTGTTAGTTGTTACTTATTTTCGTTTTTTTTACCCTGCGATTAGGTGCCTTTTATTAAATTGAATTGTCTCTGTTGATCTTTTAATTGTATAATGTCGGAAAATCTGTCTTTCGATCTTGTTCTTTACATTTCCGGTTAAATTTAGTTTTGCTTTATGTGTTTTATTGAAGAATTTAATATTCTACTTTTAGAAACACCATGAATTCAGTCTTCCTAACTCCATTGTATTCATGTAGTCGTGGCAATGGTTTAAAATCCTAAAAATTGTGTAAGTTAAACTTAGACTAATTACATATTTTACTACTTATCTACTATCATTTTGTAAATTTTATTATGGCTCAATCTTTTTATACATTTTATCATCAGACTTTTCATTTTTTTTTTACATATTTTATCAGTACATTAAATTTATGAAAGAAAGGTGACATGTCATAAAATTTTGTAAGAAAAAAATAACACTGTTAAAGTCACATTGTTTTTCAAAAGTTAATAATAAAAGTTGTGTTTAATTTATTTTTATTATATGTCATTTTGTTAGGAATTTAAGAAATTGACAAAATACAAAAAATCTTAAAAGTTTGAGTGTAAGTATAAATAAAAAGCATAAATCCCCGTTCATGTCCTTTATTTCTCTTTCCTTTTCCTAATCTAACTAGCATTAGCATGTGGACCACTCAACCAGTTTAATGAACTTGTAATTTCAAGGTTGTTGAATTTTCATTGTGATAGGCACGTCTTATCTTGTTTTGATGGATGGAATGGTTAATCAAATTGATCTTTGAGTGCTTTAGGGTGGCTTGGTTAGATTATCATCTTGGAGTGGTTCTCGAATGTGACTTTTTTAAATGAAACTTCACTTTATATTGTTAAAAGTTCAACAAAATATAAGCAATGCAAGTTTTATGGATTTTAAACAGTTATAAATTGTTTGTTATCAAACTAATTGTCATATTAACATCACTGATGAAATTAGTAGAGAGACATTAAAAGTTATCAAATATTGAGAGTTGGGTATTAAATGAAAGAGTTTATATCTTCAAATAGAATTTTTTTTATACATGTAGACTTCGGATATTATTCTTGCAATCACGTGTTTATGAATAATTTAATTTTCAATTTGTCACTCAATGTGTGTATTTGTAAAAAAATATAACATTGTGTAAACTAAATACTTTAAAGATATTGATCGGAAAATGGCGAGATAGAGGATCAATTTAGATCAACTATTGACTTATTGACTGAAGTATCTTTTCTTTTGGTATAAAGATTAGTGACTCTTTACTGAAAAATATACTTAATACTGAAGGATATGTTGGAAAATCATCTTTGTATTGAAAAGTTAATTCTTAAGAACACGAGTATTTAACTTCGAGTCATTTTGGTCAACACAATATCTAATATTTTCTTATATATCCTTGTCTAAAGAATCAAATATTTCCTTCAATCATTTAATGTTTAAATCTCTACTATTTGCAAAAGTATTTAAAAGGAAGTCAAATTAAAATATAATCTCTTCAATAAATTAATAATAATTCCAAATGATATATTAAATAAAGATACAATCACAAACGGTATCTAAGCCTAAGACAAAACATCAATTTAAATAGAAGGATTGACTAATCAAAACGATCATTTAATGTTCTGGTTAAAAACAACTACTACTCATCATTTTTTTCCCATACATATATATTATGGTTGCCAAAGAATCATATCCTTAAATATGTGTTGAAGGATTTTTTTCATCGTGTGTGTTTATGGATTCGCTTTCGTGATCTGTTAAGAGAAGTTAGTCATGCTTCCTGATTGGGAATATAGCACTAATGCTAAGTTTTTGAAATATGGGTGAAAAAAGAACTTGATAATTTATTCCTTAACATAATGAGAGAGTAGAGATGAAGCTACACGACTTCTACGTACTGAACAATAGAGATTGTATTTATGTACATAGAAAGCAACAAGGTTTGTTTGGATCCCAACATCATATTTTAAGGATCAATCCGAATAACCACTGTGTATGGTTTGTTCAAGAGTGTGTTAAGTCCTCTCTAGTCCATATCTGATTGAAATGAATTGGTTCAATTTTACTAATATTTATTTTGAATTCGACAAAATTGAGATAAATTTATCAAATGTTTGTCTACCTGCAATTCGATTTAAATTAAATAGCTCAAAAGTGATTGAAATTAAATAGTAAACACAACAATGACAAAATATGGTACCGGTTTTTAGTGAAAAAGAAAATCAATTGCCAACTTTTTGGCAGGTGCTAGATGTAATGGATAAGAATATTCATACGGGTTTAAGTAAATTATTATAATATTAGTTTCTTTTCAATAAATTTTAGACCATACTAATTATTAGGGTTGTTGAGAATCTGAATAGAACAGACAGGATTAAATCTAACATAATCATTATTAAACTTGTTTTGTTTAAGATTAGGTATTTTTATAGTTTATAAATAGATAGAATCTTACTTAAAATAAGTTTAAAGTTTGGTTTTTAAAAAAGATATATATTAAATATAACACTAAATAAGTTAGTTTAAAGATAAGTAAATTCGCTTACCGAAAATCATTTTACTTTTTGATTAAAGATGAGTTTTTAAAAAAATATATATTCAATTAGATGTAAATTCATACTAAAAATGCATTTGATGATTCTCCCCAATATATATAGCTTTGTTCCATTTTCATAAAGTAAATTATTAAGATTGTCTAGTACATAAATAACTTTACATCAAACTGATCAAGCATTTGAAACGAATTTATACTTGGAAAAAAAATTATTTATATCAAACGAATATAATTTTCAGCTAAATCAATTATTTTTTTATCGAGAAATTGAGCTTAACCAAATTAAAACTAGTTCATCTCGTTTCTAATCTAAATGATAATGCCGAATGCAACATCATAGCATCACAGGTGTTTTAACAAATTTGTGTAAACTTATTTATCAGAAGTTAATAGTAACTTCTTACCACTTCCCAATAGCTAAAAAAACTAATCACCTCTTCAACCTCGAATATTTAACTCATTAAATTTAAAAATACAATATGTTGTTGAACAGATAGGAATATTGAACATTCAGATGCAATGTGATATTTTGACAGCAGAGGTGGTGCATGCATGGAAGTGTATAGCAGAAAAAGGAAAAGAAAGAAATAACAGCAGAGGAAGAAACTTGGTTGGCATGAGCATAAAGCACGGAGAATCTATGGATTGAAAGCCTTTGCCATACCAAAAGCAGCTGCAGAGGCAATGGCACCGATGAGAGCTGTTTCGAAAGCACTTCTGAAGGGTTTATTGCCGGTGAAGTGGCCCTTGGCATAACCAAAAACCAGCAATGCAACCAAGGTAATGATAACTGAGAACACAACAGCCTCTGATGCCCTTGGAATGAAGATGTAGGGAGCAAGAGGAACAAGACCACCTACTATATAAGCACTTGCAATTGTCACTGCACTGTGCAATGCTCTCCTTGGATCTGGCTTCTCTAGTCCCAGCTCAAACCTAATAAAAACCAGTTAAATTGTTCAACACTAAGATTTCCAATGCCATGGTTCACATTCATCCTTCTGTTAAGCACAGAAAGGATAATTTTATATGTGGAGGTGAAGTTTTCTAATTTTGTATGTAGATATATAAAAGTTTTGATTTCAAAATAGTGATGAGTTAATTATGTCTTAATGATTTTAAAGAGTGATTGTGCCATGTTGTATTTTGTCCATAAAATGTAATAACTACAATTTGCTTTGAAAGAATATATTTTAAGATTTTTGAAATGAAATCGTTTTTAGCACAATCTTGGCTAACATTATAGAAGTGATCTACTTTTACTATTAGAAGTGATTTTGAAAATGAGATCTATTAAGGTGGTGAGTGAGGTTTTTACTTTTGTTTAATTTAAATAATCCATAGAACTAGACTGAAAAGGTGATCAAAGTATAAATAATCCATTGACCTAGACTGACGAATTGTCAGAAAACTATTTAATACAATGATGTTGATTTCATTTTTCTTAAAAAAATTAACATCAAGTATTTGCCATTTTATTTTCGTTTTAAACATAAATTTGTTTTCACTAATATATATATATATATATATATATTTGTTAATTGTTAAAACTTTAACATAACACTGTGATATATTTTATTTAAATCTTTATGTATGTTTGAAATATTAAATTACAAGTATATTATTGAATTAATACAATTGGATCTGGATTAAGATTAAAGGAATACTTTTTTCTGTGTGACATGATTTTTTTTATCTTTCTTTCTTTCATATATATATATACTTTTTTCATCCTCTTACTCTTTTTGTCTTTTTATTTTATTTTATTGTCTTCATCTTATAATTTTTTAAAAAAAAATAAATTATATAATTTAGAAATTAAGAATGAGTTTCAGATTATATAATCCAAAAAAAATTAAAAAAAAAATTATGAATTATATAATTTAGAAGTAAAGGAAGAAATTTTTTATATTATACAATCAAAAGGTTATTTTTCATAAATTAAAAGGACAAAAGTTCTCATTTTTATAGAGTGCTCCTATTACGATATGATAGCCCATCAACCATAAGCCCAAAATTTGCACATAATGTGAGAAGATAAGAACTTACTTCATCATGAAATCAAGCCATGCTTGAGGGTTTTTTCTGAGAGCATTCACCACAGGTGCATATTCATGTGCCTCTACCCCATACTGAGCAAGTATTTCTGCCACCTCTGCTGCTTCTGTTTTTTTCACAAACCCCCATCTTTATGAGCACGTGCATTACTTCATTTAGTTTTTTAAACTCGCATCAGCATTTAATACATAATTCTGTGTTTCAATCCATAAATTCAGAAAGAAAAATTTACTATTTAAAAAATAAAAACAATTTGAACTCTCAATTTTATCCATCGTGCATTTACTCCTTTAACGAGAATGAAAAATATTTCTTAGAATTAACATGAAAGATTACAAAGACATTTTTTTAGTGATTTCTAAAATTTTAATAAACATGGGAATATTACAAACGCATGTAAAAAATATACAAAATTTTAAAATAATACAAAAACATATAAACAGTTAAAATAATTTTTGGTCTCTATAATCAAACAAATTCTATCTTCTAATTCTTATATTTAAAAATTATCTATTTTAATTTTATATATTATTTTAATCATTTTTAGTTCTTAGGAATTTACACGGTAAAAATTAAAAATAAAATATATTAGATTAAAATGGTATGTATAGAGACTAATAATTTTTAAGTATTAAAAATAAAAACATTCTTACATCTAGTATGTGAAGTCTCAATGCAATCTGCAAATATATGCATATGTTACTCCTTGATCAACAATATTGACAATTTCTTTTGTCTCACAAAGAATGTAGTTTAAGGTAATAACAATAATAAATACGGACTTTTTAAAAACAATTTTATTAAATATATATATATATATATATATATATATATATATATATATATATATATATATATTTAAATTAAATATATTATTTTGATAGAGACAGGTTGACTGGTTAATTAAAAAAAACTAATGCTTCGTAAAAAAGATCATCAAATTTTAATTTTTTTTTATAAAGGTAGTTAACTGAAAGTATAATACTTATTAGTTAATTATTCCCATCACTATTCAAATTATCCTCTTACCACATTCACTATATCGCAGTCCATCGATCATAAACCCCACAATATGCACATTCAATTCAACAAACAAAAAAATCATGTTGAACTACATTTTATGTTTTTTATTACCAGCAAAAAAACTACATTTTATGTGTTCTAATTTAGAAGAAGAAAAAAATAAATAAATTCACACAAAATAAACTAACCACAACAAACTTTATTAATTCCTTAAAAATATTATTATTATTATTATTATCGTAAAACAAGAGGTATATATATAGTAATGGCATAATTAAATATCAAACATTAATAAAATTATAATATTTTAAGATAAGTATAACTAGGAAACGTAAAAGTAGTTAAAGTTGATTATATTCAAAAAAATATTTTTTATTCTAAATAAAAGTAGACGGAAAATATATAATGTTGAATATGTCTAAAGAGAGAGGAATATCTTTATCAAGTATAAAAAATTAGTTAAATTATATCTTTAATAACTTTTTTATATATTGTAAAAGTAATTAATTAAATTGTTGAATTTGATGATATTATTTAAATGATTTTCTGTACTGAGTTTTCTATATCTATTGTTTAAAAAACGGTATTTACATATTACATGATAAATTTTAAATACTTATGAAATTTCGAATATAAAATTCAACCGTAACATTAATTTAACTTATTTATATATATAATTAAAAAAAAAAAAAAAAAAAAAAAAAAA
>Ga0209700_102926_pt1 | contig 33656 bp, 14 predicted proteins | sample SiratroredBW_FD_187528 | JGI IMG/M metagenome (GOLD analysis project Ga0209700, IMG submission 187528) | Root nodule microbial communities of legume samples collected from California, USA - Siratro red BW (SPAdes) (version 2) | ecosystem: Host-associated > Plants > Roots > Nodule | place: USA...
TATATATATATATATATGTATACACACGTATATAAGTATCGATAAAACTGTGGTGACATTTTTTCTTTACAAAAAGTGAATAAAAATAATTTTAAGTTTTCTCTAGCCTCTCTATTAAACTGGGATAATAAAAATATTCCGGACCGCAGAAAGGTATTATGTACAGAAAAAAAAAAAAAAAAAAAACGGGGTATTTTTTAGACATGGTGACTTTTTAATTTGTATAGAATAATATATAAACAAATTTATATATTCAATTAGTATATATTTAAGATGATAATCAAATTTTAGGAACTTTTTTATTTTTAAATTGATAATAAATATTAATAGTTATTATTTAATTCCAAGTAATTTAAATTATTTGTAAAAGTTTTTAATGATAAAAAAAAGTAGTAAACATGAATTTAATTATGTAACCACAACTATTATTAGTTTCAAAAAGGGAGTTGTATTATTTTGTAATATTTTAAGAATGAATTTAATAATTTTTGAATAAATATATTTCATAATTTTAAATTACAAATTTGATTCAAAAAATCGTCTATAAATATTTTTAAAATATTTGTAACATATTTAAAAGTTTAATCTTTATTAATTAAAATAAGTAAAATTTGTTTATTTAACTCTTATCTTTGTCAGTTTCAAACAATATTTTTAATTTTTTAAATTTAAAATTTGAAGAAAGTATTTATAATAATTTTAAGCAATTAAACTTATTAAACTTAAATTAATTAATTATTCAATCTATTTTCAAAGTCAAGAAACGTTTACGATATCCTCTAAAATGTTTAAATTTTGAGAAAGTATAATAATTTTGAATATTTAAGATTAAGAAATTTAAATAATTTATTTTATGAAAAAGGAAGAATAATTTCATGAATATATTTATAAGATTTTCTTAAATATTTATAATTCAAAAAATAATAATATTATCTTATTTAATTGAATATTATGAAAAACACTATCTTTATAAAAAGGAAATAAATGATAAATGTAATATACTAATGTAATTAAATTAAAAAGGACAACATCTCCGATTCTTTGTTAAAATGTAATAAAACATTAACTTTTGATTAAACGTTATAGCTTTCACATCAACAAATGATCACCTTCTTAGTGTGTATGTGCGTTTAAGAAAAAAATACAACCGTTCATATTTTAAGTGTTGATAAACAATAAATTATAAAACACAATCAAACTTTGTCCCTAAGATGAAAGGTTTTCTTAATAACACATCATGTAAGATATAATGTTTTGTTTTCTTAGACAATATAACATTGTGTAGTGTTCTTTTTTTATGTTTGATCAATATTGTTTTGCTCAAATGATATGCATATAATATTAAGCTACGAATATATATATATATATATATATATCCTTATACTTATTTTATGTTGTAGAGATTTGTTATCTTTTTTTTATTAAGAATATTCATAAGAACTTATATCATATCAATAATTTCTTACAAAATGAGCTAAAGTTAGTTTGCATCAATAGCTCCGTAATGCTTACTTTGTTAGTAGTATAAAAGACTATCTAGTTTATACGTCCTATATTTTACACAACTTTAAGTAAAAACACTTTGACCAAGAATTGATAAGTTCTTGCGGCTATTGGGATGTTGGTTTAATAGGAGAAGAGTTTTTAATACATGCATGCATGAAGTAGATTTAATGCATCTTCTATGTTCAAGCTTCTCATATGTAAGGAATAAGTTCCTACGAGCTAAAGCTACTCAATGACCAAAAAATGATTTACAGTAACTCTTTTCTTTAACATCTATATAAAGTTATCTTTCAAGAACAAGAGTGTTCGACTTGTAAAAAGTGTCAAAATGATGTTAAAATATTTTTGTATTGTAAAAGCTTTATAAAGAACATTGTTGTGTTCATTAGCAAACTAAGACAGAAAGTTTAAACCTTGTACACGTCGAAAAACATACCTCTCTAGTGAGTGAAATCTTGTGATATTTTTTTCATCACATCATATACAAATCTTTTGTCTTGGCCAATAATAGTTGTGTGTTAAAAAAATACTTTATGGATTAGCTAGAAGTGACTGCGTTCCAAAGTAATACTTGTATTTTTAGCTAAACGTGACTAAGTGTTTAAAGAATATTTAACAGGTTAGTCAAGAGTGGATACATTTTAAAACATTACTCTTATAGGTTAATCCAGACTGACTACAAGTCAAAGAATGTTCATGTTCTAACTTGCAGCATTAATCTGAATAGTATAACTCAATCTATTGATTGAGAATGGACGTAGTTTGCACTATCAAACGAATCAATATAAAAATCATTAAGTATTTTCCTCCTTCCTTATCATATTAAAATTACATGTTAGTGAATCTACACAACCTAAGAAGGGAAAATTTTTAAACTTCGTTTTTGGTAAAGTTTTGACAAATCATCTATCAAGGATAAAATTATCATTTGACTATACATTATTAGACAATATTTATGAAAATTGCAAAAACCCGTTTTCACAATGTGAATAAGTTTGATGTGGATTACTCATTTACCAACTATTATATTAAGAATATCCTAAATGATTTTGTTGTGATTGTATTGATTAAGTCATCTTAAACCTATAGAACATCAATAAGAGCTTGAAAGTAATTTGTCAAGTGATATCCACAAATTTTTCTAAAACTAAAGATCCAATTGCTTTAAATATTTCTTATTTATTCTCATTATATTATGACTTAATCATACTCCATTTGTATTCAATGCGAAGGTGTGGGACTTAATCCAAATACTATTTTGATCAAGTTCCTATTTTGTATCATGTTCATGCAATAACAATGGAATTGTGAGATAGTTTGTTGAATACAATTTCACACATAAATATGTTCTAATGATCTACTAAGAAGACACTTTTATTTTATTTTTTTTTCATTTTATGGTCTACGAAAGGATTGTCAACATTCAAGATTGATTTCTATCAAGTAAAATACTAGTTAACTACGAATAGGTATCTCATGTAGTCAAACAATTCATCAATTAAAGATCTCATGTGAATTCACAACATATTGAATGAGAGTATCCCCAAATGGAAAATAATAATCTCAACTTGACTAGAGAATCTTATACACAATGTTGAATATAGGGTCTGGAGCAGCTTGAGCAACATGAACAATTGAAATTGGTCTTGGTGAAAGCACTATGTCCAAATGTTGAGAGACTTCTCCAGGTTATTTAGTCTCTTACTGAGAAGCTTTATGAATATGATCTTCATCTAAACCTCAATGAGAAAGCCCTTGAGCAACTTAAGGTGGCAAAGAGATAACATATTCAGAAACAGGTTCAATAACTGTCTCAAAGGACTCAAGCGAAGCATTCATATGCAAATCTAAAACTTGTTATGCTTCTATTCTGATAGCGTCTAATTCAGCTTTGCGGTGAGGAAAAGACTCTTTAGCAGCCTTATGTTATTCCAAAACAAAAACCAAATTGCCTTTAAGTAGCTCCTCTTCCTAGCATCTAGAAGTAAAAGCATTTTGAATTTCGACATTTCGAGTCTTAATATGCTTATAGAAACAATTCAAATATATTCGTAATATAAGCATATCAATTATAATGACATATTTTAAACTTTTATGTCAAAATTTCTTAAAACATTAGGTTTTAAATACTTTCCAATTTTGTATATATTTTAAACATTGAAGGAAATCAAAGTAGTTTTAAATCCGCAGTTCTGGATAAGTTTTTTCCGATACACCGTCTAACACGTTAAAAATAGTGATATTGTCTAATGTGTTGAACATCAATATTCTTTCTTAATACTGGACAAATAAATTGTATGAAATGAGGAAAAACTATGTAAAATAATTTCAATCATTATTATACCTTAAAAATGAGATATGTTGGTTAGAAACTCTTTATATATCTTTTCCATCTATTGAATTCCTTCAACATGTGTTCCTTAATGACTTTTGGTTTATAAAATATTTTAAAAGAATTAAGAAATATTCTATGATTTAAGAGTTTTATAAAATTGATTTTTTTTTTATTTCTTCTTCTTGTAAACCTCTTTTGAAATCTTTTCTTAATTTTTTCTTTTTTCTTTCTTTATATTACTTATATTTATTACTCTTTGTTTTTCTTCTCATCTTTAAAAAACATTTTTTTTATCTTTTTTTACATCAAACAATTTATACACAAAAAAAAATTTGCTACATCTCTTAAAGAATGAATGAAGAATGCATGAAGAATGAATGTTATTAATGTAAAAGGAACTTGATTGAAAATGTCATAAGCAATGTCAACCTAAACTTTGATAAATAAATGTATTTAAAATATTATGATCATATATGTTTTTAAAAAAATAGATTATAATTATTGAATGCAATAGTTTAACGTACAATTTTTTTATTTAAAGTAACAATTCAAGTGAAATTTATTTATTTAATATAATAAACTTTAAGAATACAATATTATTATTTTTTTTATAAAGTTAACAACGTGAATGGTATTATAATACTATTATTAGAAAAAATCAATAAAAAATATATGGAAACTAAATATGTAAAAGCTCAAATATAGAAAATATTTCAAACATCAAGCAATATAATAATATTTGAGTATGCAAAAGATAGAAAAATATTGATGTCCATTCACATCTTAAATTATTTATACACATTTAAACCTTTTTAAGACACTGCATGTGAATAACTTATATAAATACTCATTTGTTTTAAATCTAACTATCGTCCCTATATATTTTTAATAATGGATTGTTTGGAAAAGCTAATACTAGCAATAAATTTTGCTTGAAAATGTAAATAAAATGATCTTTTGGTGTTTTGACATTGTACACTAGTAGAAAAACATCATTCTATGTCTGTGTATAAAGACGGTTAAAAGCCAAACCGATATAGCCAAAAACGTGATGGCATTTTCATAAATAAATAAATATACTTCACGTATGTTTCACATAAACCGACGTAGGGTTATATATCCAACGTCGGTTATACCTAAAAATTGTCACAGAAAAGACAGTAAAAATAAAAATTCAAAATTTTAAAATTTAAATTTGGCACTGCATATATCACGTCGGTTATGGGGCTTCAACCGACATGATATATACTACACACTACGTCGGTTTTTGCTATAAACTGACGTTATGTATAGTCTTAAAAGTTGAGTAAAACTTTTGATAAAATTAGGGTTCAATATCACGTTAGTTATTTATCTCAGAACTGACGTAGTATGTCCCTGGAGTTAAAATTAGGGATTTCAAGAGAGATATTAACTCTTACGCTTACATTTTTCTCTTATGTTTTCTTCTCCTTCACCTTCTTCTTCTCCTCAACCTCGTTGCATCCTTCTCAGCCTCGCTGCCCTCTCCTCTCAACCTTTGGGTGGTGCCGCTTTTATTCTCACTGGTTTTCATTTGTATTTCGTGTGGTGCCACTTCTCACTGGTTTTCATTTGCATCTTTGTTGTTTATTGGTTTTTCTAGGGTTCGAGATGCTCCATTTTGGGCTTCTTTAACGTTTGTTTGGTGTGTGCAAGCTTCTTGATGGTCTCGGTTGAATGCTTGGTTCAACACCCCTTGTCTCTTCTCTTTGCAAGATATTAGTAATTTTGTAAAATTCATTAAAAATAGTTAAAAATTTATTTTTGACCCAAATTTTTTATCAGCATCTTGATTTAGTATATATTTGATGGTAGAGTTCTTACATTGTATATGTATATCATAGATTTAGGATTTCAAAAATTTAGGCAAAAAAACTTTAAACGACCATAACTTTTGATAGAGAGCTTAGATTGAAACGCTTCAAAAATGAAAGTTGCTCGAAATGGAGTAACAAAGACCTTAGCCAACCGCCAGAGATGGTTGGGCCTCCGAAAATTCCAAAATTCCATCATTTAGGGTTTCTTTTTTATGTTTTTCTTATTTTTCATCCATTATTTAGATTGTAGCCTTTGATTTAACATATCTATACTTGCTAGATTCTAAAATTTTTTGTGATATTTTCTTGTATCGATTAGAGATTTATCAACCCAATTTTTTTTTTTAAAAATGACTTTTACCGTCGATTGTCAGCTCAAAACCAACGTGAAAAGTGCTCTATAACAAACACCATGTCAATTTTGGCCAAACAACCGACATGGTGTTGTCTCTGGAGCACTCTTCTAGACCATTTTAGAACGGGTTCATGATGTCGGTGTCTGGTTTAAACCGACGTGGAGACTGACAATATGACGTTGGTTTGGTAACTGACGTGGTGTTTGAAAACATTCAATGTCACCTTGGTTGACGTTGGTTCTGGAATCGACGTTAAGGGGCTTCCACAATTGACTTTGAAGATTGTTTTTCTAGTAGTGTGTAAAACAGAAAAATAGGTAAAATTCTTAGTTTTACAATGTCATAAATTAAATTAATTAATTTGAAATATTGAAAAGGCATGACTTTCTAATCCATATCCTAACAATTTATAAAAAAATTGAATTCAACTAGAAATAGTATCTATATTAAAACCTAATGACTATTTTATTTCCATCATAAAAGTGTTTTTGGAAGTTAGACATTGAATCCAATAAGTCAAAATCTCCTTAACTTCATGATTTACTTAAATATGATAAAAAGAAGTTCTTATGTTGTAACATCAAATCCAACTTCATCACGATTTTTCAATACAATGATGATGTTCCCTTTCAAAAGCATTATCGAAAAATGGAAGGAGCATACTCAAATCTCGATAAAAATATAACTAATATATGTTTAACTTAGTGACAAATACTTTTGTGAAAAGAACAAGATCCTCACAATTTGTTAATAATATTAACTATAAGAACAAAATAATAATTAGATAATGTTATGAATAATGTTTACAACAAATTTTTCATAATATTATTATTAGATAAGCTTAGATGGTGTATCTAAATACATCACCAAATATAGATTCTAAGATAATATTAAAGTTTATACTTGATTTAACATATCATGTACTATTTACGTATGCATTAAGTTCGGTGGTATTAGATGTGTACCTTAAATGAAACTTCTTAAAATAAATCATGATAATAATGCTTACCTAGTTAGCTCTGCTCTGGTTCCAAGTCTTGACTCAAATCAATGGTCCTTTATGTCAACATCAACGAATATAAAAAAATTTGGACTAATACACTGAGAATAAAAATATAACAACCAATCTCAACACAAAGAATAAAAAAATAACGAATATTCATACCTACGGTTGAGATTTTGGGATAATGATCTAATATCATGGTGGCACAAGTTCATGGTGGAAAGCAAAGTTTGTTGCGAGGTTGCGATGGTCCAAGAGGTGGCGAAAGGAGGTAACAAATTCATGAAGGCAAAGATGAAAAATATTTTCAGAAACAGATCAATGAAGCTTAGATTTGCTGAACCTGGATTTGAATAATATTTCTATAAAAACGATGTAAAACTTCGTTATAGAAGACATGCTTTGATTTAATGAATGAATTTTCTCCTTTTGAATTTTTATTAACTTTTGTGTTACATTGTCTTCATAATTTATTGCCGATTTTCTTATGATTTTTTTTATAACTTAACTTAACCCGACAGAATCAAATTGAATTTATTTTATATAATTATTTTATCCAAAATTATTGAGCTCGATATCAAATGCGCCCTTATTTGCTTCTCCCGTCATAATCAAATTGAATTTATTTTGTATACTTATTTTATCCAAAATTATTGAGCTCGATATCAAATGTGCCCTTATTTGCTTCTTCAATTATAAGATATGTCAGAAATTATATGAAGTTGTCATTATCTTTTTATTTTTTATCAGCAAGAAAAAAATTAATAAATGAGAGCATTTTAAGGATGCTGTAACCCTTATAAGTAAATAACAATAATGATGCTTTGGACCATATTATCCAGCAAACATTAGTGTCTAACAAAACCTCCATCCAAAAAAAGTGCAGTCCTCACTAAAATTCAAGTCTAAGTTAAATTGAGTAATAAAAAAAAATACCATACTAAGACTTACTCGTTTCAATATAAAAAAAAAAATAGAAAGATAGGATATATTCATTGTATTTGTTAGGACAACAAAGACCAGAAAAGAATAGCACTTTGGTTATAAATACATAACATTTAAAGCCTTATATTGACAAAACATCAACATAATGGATTGAATCCCTTTAATTGAATGCTCCAGACATTTGTGTTTATCTGCCATTTGTGATCTTTCTATTTGAGCCTAAGCAACAACTTTCGCCCCTATTAACAGTATACATTTATGGCTGTTCACCTGCAACACTATATTTGAACCAATCTAGGCTTTAAGCCTGATACCGGTTAGCATATCTATAAGAAAATCACCTTTGTATCAACAAAATACCATACAATTCTCATTTAATAGACACTAAGTATAACTTAGGATTCAAACACCAAAGACTAGTGTCATTATTTTTTTATAATGACAAATTTATATGCATCTTAATAAGCTTCAAAGAGTATAATTTCCTTAATGGTCCACTTTGAATGAGAATACATCCTTATTAACATTATACATAACATTTTATCTAAATTTATCATCTTCTATACTAGCTTGATTATAAGTGGAATTAGAACTTTAAAGTTTAAAATTTAATTTTATCTTTTATATTAGTGGAGTGATATGCAATTGTAATGCAGAGGTAGAAACATTGATTCAAGTAGGTCATTTATAAATAATGGGTGCTTATCATGACTCCTGTATTTACCCACCTTTACATGAAGCTTCTCCAATTCCTTAATATACTCTAACATGAGCAATGAAATTTATTTGTTGAATAGGAATCAAGGTCATATGATGTATCATTGTAGGAGCATAATACTATTACAATGAAGACATGCACAATCCTTTTCCTTCTCTCTAATGAACTTCATTACTAATTAGTATAGTACATGGTTTGAAAGTTAAGAAGCTTTACAAAAAGATGGGTAGGTACAAGAGCCTTAATAAGCATTCATTATTTTTATATTGCCTACTTGAGATAATGTTTTTGCATTTGCAACATCATGACAACTTTATACACGTCTTGAGAAGCTTAAAAAAGTTTCTTGATTATATATTTTGTATAATGGATTCCCTTTAAATGTTCATGCATGCATATTACATCATAAATAACACTTGATCTTGAATTACCATTCTCTCCTAGCTTGACTATTTGTGGGGTATTCAAACTTGAAGTATAAACTTAATTCTATCTATTATATTAATTGAATCAATAATGTAGTTCAATATGTGATGGTAATGCAAAAGTGGAAATATTAGTCCATGTAAGACATCTAAAAACAAAGGATGCTCATCATTACTCTTTACCTACCCATTTTTGTGTGAAACTTCTCAAAGTTTTTAACCATGTACACTGTCAACTACCATGAAATCTATTCTTGAAAGAGAAGAATATTATTATTATAAAGATACATATGACCTTCTTCCTTTTTCATGGATAGCATCATGGTTTAGTGGTACAATACTTGATTAGAAAATTGAGAAAGCTTCACGCAAAAATGAATAGGTACAAGAATCATGATGAGCACCCATTCTTTCCATATTGTCTACTTAGATCAATGTTTCCACCTTTATTGTACCACTGATATTGAATTGTATTACTAATTCAACTAGTTTGAAGGTTAAAGAATTAAGTTTATATTTCAAATTTCTAATCCCACAATTTATTTAGGAAACAATAGTAATTTAGATCAATAGTTATTTTTTATGTATTATGCAAGAAAATCCTTTAAATACATATATAAGTTGAATAAAAATTTAAGCTTCTCTAGACACGTTAAGGTTAAATAAAAAAAATAGGAGTATTATTTATGTAAGATAAGGCTTGTATAAAAGAAATGGTAATGAATGTGAATGAATATCTAATTGAGTCAATTTGAAAAAAAAATAGAGCTATTTTTTTGTGAGATAAGAATAAAATGAATAAAAATGATAAACACAACGTAACCAACAAGATACAAAGAACAACAGTCATGAACTTTGTCTCTTTACCTTCAAATGAACATCTTAAATTTTGATTTTATTTCAAGACATTTGGAACATGTTTCCAACCACTTTAAAAAATAATAAAGAAAAGAAAAAGAAACAAAATGGTTAAAAAGATCAAAAATAAGGAAACCAATTGCAAAGTAGATTTCCAAAACATATTCTGCCTTCATATGAGCATCTTAAATTTTGATTTTATTTGAAGACATTTTGAAGAAGTTTCCAACCACTTTAAAAAATAAAAATAAAAAAACAAAATGGTTAAAAGGATAAAAAATAAGAAAGCAATTGCAAAGTAGATTTCCAAAACATATATTCTAACTAAAATTGTAATACTGGATTCATAACGTTTTGCCCATAAAAATTACTACTTTGAAAACTTTCCAAATCACGCTTAAAACTTTTCATTAATACTATCACCGCCATCTTCTTGTTGCAAACATCAGTGACCCCACTTGCATTGCTTAGAAATTTTAAGATTTTTTTAGCTTTTATTTTTCAAAGCATATTAACATTATATTTTCTAATAAATGTGTTGAACTTGAAACCATTCCAACTTAAAAGAGATAACAAAGACCTTTAATAAAAATTGAAGAGAACACAAAGCCTGTGATTCAATGGTACATACCAGTATCAAATTATAAGGCACAACGCTATAAGTAAATGTCAATTAAAAATGAGCTTCTTAAAAAGCCACTTATGGCATAATAAAATAGGACACAATTTCTTTTTATGTTGCCACTTCAACATAGAAAATTAAATAAACAAAACAAAATTGCTTTCATCCAAACTCAAAACAAACCACAAAATCTATAAGCATAACGAGACACAAAGTCAACAACACCTACAAAGTAGAAAATAAAAAAAGAAAACACGTCCTTAGCATAACACAAATCCCCCAACAAAAGTTTCAACTTTTAAGAAAATCCCCATTTTTTCTCATATTTAATATTTGACCCACTCTACAAACCACCACAAACACACATAGAAAAAAAAAAACGACAAAGGCTTTACAAAAATTAAGAAAATTTCTACCTGGTGGCATGCTTTTTTATTGTAGAAGTATAGAAATTGTTTTCCCCAGTTGGAACATTGCAAGAATTGGCGTGCTTAGGTTTCTCTTCATTGGCAACCATCTTCTTTCCAATCACAAAAAAATGCTTTACAGAAGACCCTTCAGTTGCCAGTCATCTAAGCCTACAAGAATTTATAAAACTTGGAATTAGTATCACCTCTAACAGCATCTCTAACAGAGAACAACTTTTTATATTCTCTATACCTTTCCTCTGATAAAAAATAAATGTACATCTCTGAGAGAGAGCAACTTCTTTTTGTGTTCTCTACACCTTCCATCTGATAAAAAAGTAAATGCTCATTATTACATGAAGACCAATGAAAATAACAAAGAATATAGGAGAAAGAGATAAGTTCATTCTAACTCAAGTCAAAGTAAACCTCTGAATATTGAGTACTTACTTGAGCTTTGAAGTGTCTTCTGTAAGTACCTCTTCTTTATTTCCATACTTTGAAGATCGAAGAACGACAAAGGAAGTATTGGAATTGATATCTCGGAAGTATTGTTGTTAGCCTCAAAATTTTGTAAGAACAAATCCCAAAACAAAAGTTTGTCAAATAGAAAAGTTCAAATAGAGATTTAAATTTTAGAAACATAAATATAGCAAATGTAATCAATGATAAAAGAGGGGGCAAGAAAATGTCACAAAGAGGATTTGAAGAGTGACTGTGTCTAGGATGTGGTAGAGGCTTACAGATCTAAGACATGGTTGTGAAAAATCTAAACAGCAATTATTGGCGGATTTAAAATCTCTTATGAGGGAGGATTTGAAACATGGTGGTGATGACATGTGATTAGATTTTGGGGTGAAGCAATGCTATGATAAGCAAAGAGAAAGTTTAGAGAAAATGTTATAGGAAAGGGGGATTGGGAGAATCTTGGAGAGAAGATATTATGAATAGGTGAATGAGAGGTATAGGGATTGAGTGCATTAGGGTTGGGAGGGAGAGGCATCTTATAGGTGTTGAGAATGTGTGACATGAGAAGGAACGTGTGTGGAATGTGGGGCACATGCTTGAGAACTTGGAAGGAGGTGTTGCAAATTGTTGTGGGGAACTTGGAAATGGAGAGAATAAAATGCATTTTTCATTTTCTCTACCTCAACTATTAGTCTACATTCAAATTTAATCTAAAATTTAAAAATAATAAATTTGTGAGTTGTTTTACTTACATATTTTATATTTGAATATTTTTTTTTTTCAAATAGAGTGATTTTTAAGTATGAATATTCTAGTGATAATCATTCTTTTGTCTTGTCTTTGAGGTTTTTCGAAAGAAAATATCAAGAAAATTTAACATTAATAAAAACTTATATAAAAGATCAAATATTCGCCAAAATAAAAAATTTTAAAATAACAATATTGTATATTTTTATACCTATTTATTATTTATTTATATTTTAGAAGACTTCGAACTTATCTTGAATTCCTAATATTTAAGTAATTATATTTGAATTTTACAATTTTTTTTCACTATAACAGTCTCTCATTTCAAACATAAATTTTATCAAAACTGTTAAGGAACTTTATTAATTGTAGTAATAAATCAATTAAATTATAATTTATATAAATGCTTTATTATTTTGGTTCTAAAATTTGAACATTTGGAAAGGCTTTAATGAATCTCTCTTTTCATTTATAATTAAAAATGATTATTTAAAAAAATATAAATGCAATTTATTATGATAATAAATGTATTAAATTTAAATCAAAACTTTAATAAATATATTAAATACGCATGTATATTTATGCTAGTAGAATTTATTATATTATGAAATATTAATTATATAACATTATTTATTTAATAAATTATTATAAATTTGTATGTATAACTAAGAAAATAGTAGAAAGGAAGAGTAAGAACATTATTATATTTACTAATATATTAAATATTTATTAATTAACAAGTATAATATTAATATATGATAATGTTATACTAATATAATTTATACTATATTGCACAATAAATTATTTATAATTAATATTATACAACATATATTATATATAGAAAACACAATTAATTTTACATGTATATATTTAATATATCAAATTATATTTATGTATGCATTTAATGATTTTAAATAATATTTATGTATGTATTATTAATTACGAAATTTGGAAGGCATATTTTTTTCAGAGAGAAATTATAAACACTATAGGTTGAATAAAATATATCCTAGTGATATATTGACTAAACTTACAAATAACATTAAATTATGATTATAAAAATTGAAATTAGGAGAATATAAATATTTAAAATATTTATATATCACATTTTTAAAATATCTGATCGATAATAGTCATGGCATTTGAAAAATATTAAGTATATTTTCTATATTTAGTTTTATTATTAAATATAAGAAACACCCATAACAGTTCATGCATGGCCCATTTTTTTATTTCTATGTTTTTCATCATTATAACGCGATTTACAAATTATTATACTGTATAAACAATATATTCCCTTAATATTAAGGTTTGTTTTAAATTTTAATATTTCTATTTATAAAATTTCAACTATTTTCCATATTATTCATAAAATTTTAATTATGATTTATTCTAAGAAGTAATACATAACTTTATTTCCTCTTTTTTAAAAAATGCTCCATATTTCTTTGTATGCAACGCCCCACGGCAATTTTATACTAAAATAAAATTTTCAAAAACTAAAACCATACGTAATAATTACATACATATATCAAAATATAAAATATTCACATATATAAATTTTACAAAACAATAAATTTATACAATCTTTAAAAACCTTGGAAATAAAACTTCCGAACAGTAAAAAAAATCACACATCTCATGGTTTTCTTGTTATCTATGTCATTAATCTCCATTGTGGTCCACCAATTGTCGTATTGTCGTATGTAAATTATATTTGGACTATAATATATTCTCATGGATGTATTTCTTTACAAGTCGATCGAGATATAAGTATTTTAGTCAGTTTTAAAGAACTTTATTTAAACGTGTTATTGATAGGGAATATACGATGTCTTTTCTCTTAAAGTATGGATGTATTTTTTTACAAGTCGATCGAGATATAAGCATTTTAGTCGGTTTTAAAGAACTTCATTTAAACGTGTTATTGATAGGGAATATACGATGTCTTTTCTCTTAAAGCATGCAGAGAAGCACATATGTGACCTTTAATGAATTGGGCCTCTAACCCAAACACCTAAGGTTCATGAGAAAATCTATAAATAAGCTACAAGATTAAGATAGTTACTTTGATCCTATTCACCCTTTAATACTCGGATCATTATTGGCTTGAGCATCAGAGTACTTGCAAGGACCCCTCCCGGGATTGAGAGCATAACCAAAGTGGAAGGAATCTATAGTAGGAATTGGGAAGCAGTTAGAGCCGACCGAAGACTCAACGGTCATCTAGGTTAACCGGTCGTGCACTAACATTTTGGCGTCCACCATGGAGCTAAGATTAGCCTCATTTGATCACATGGGGACCAGGGAGACAGGCAGAACGAGGAACATCACCAGAACCACCAAGATGATCCTATTGCTACAATGGCAGAAATGAGAAGAGAGATGGAAGCAATGAAGAGGAAGAGCGAGGAGGAGCTAAATTTACTCCAGGTCAAGAATGAGAAACTAAGGCTAAGGTAGAGATGACCGAGAAGGCAAAAAACGAATGGAGCAACCGGATTGGGTCGAATGAACATAACGACCCACGAAAGGAAACCAAGGACGAAACGTCGAAGTATCGATGATCAGAGAGTACTTTCGGTCCTTCCTTTAGAGGACACCCTTTCACCGAAGATATCATGGAGACCGAGTTCCCCCTTAACTGGAATAGACCAACCTTAGATAGGTAAGATGGGTCGACTGATCCAGATGAACACATTGACATATGCACCACACAGATCAAATTGCATACGTCGGACGACAACATCTTTTGTAGAGTTTTTCCAACTACGAAGAACGATAGGGACCGGAACATACACATGGTGAGAGAGGGGCCCAGAAACCCCAAATTCACTAAGTACACCATACTCAAAACAGGCCAAACACGTATCATGGAGGAAGCATTGAGTGCAGAGTTGATTCCAACACCTCGTAAGTTCCCATCTCCCCTGAATGCCGATCAGAACAGACATTGTTACTTTCACCGCAATTACGACCACAAAATCGAGGAGTGCTTGGCCTTGAAGACAAGATTGAGGAGCTTATCCAGGTTAGATAGTTACAACACTATGTTGCAAAGCATGAGCAGCGCAAGCTATACTCATATGGTCGACCGAGAGACAGGAGTCCAAAAAAGCGAAGCCCAAGGAACAAAAGCTCGAGAGAAAATAGTTCGAGAGGTTGAAGAGAAGGCTGAGTGAGGTCTGAGTAGCCAAGAGAAAGAAGCCTAAAGTGTCAAAGGGCCCCAACTAGGGCCATTATCGACATCATATTGGGAGGATTTGGATGAGGCGGAACAACTTATTTAGCTCGTAAGAGGCACTTGAGCGCGATTCAAAGTGTCAACATGATAAGCCGCCGTAGACGCCAAAGTATGCCAGACATAATGTTCACCAACAAGGACTTCTAGGGCATTGATCTAGAGCAAGATGACCCAATGGTAATTACTATTGAAGTCGCGAACTTTGTGATAATGTAGACATTAATTAACCAAGACAACTTAGTAGACATTCTCTACTGGAAGACATTCAAGAAATTGGGGTTGGCCAAAGATGCTATAGTCCCCATGGAAGAGCAAATTGTAGGCTTCTCGGGTGACACAGTTGATACCAGAGGCTACATTGACCTATACACAAAGTTCGAGGAAGGAGGCTGAGGATATAAAACTATTAAGGTGCGGTATTTGATCATAGATGTCAACACGTCTTACAATTTACTCCTTGGATGACCATCTTTAAACAAGTCAGGTGTCATTGTGTCCTCAACATTGTCTCTCGGCTCTATTCTGATTTGGTCATTGACCCGAGGATCTAGATCATTCATGGCCACCATTCTTTGATTTACTTGTCGTCGAGTGGAAGTCACAGTCGGCATCAACCTCAGGCTAACAACATAACACTCCCGAGCAGTTTTTTGGTCTACATGCACGGTCCCCCCCTCCTCTCTTCGAAGGGAATTCATTGCAAGGTGGGGCATGCATTTGTAGAGAAGCAAGGCATGTTTTACAAAAGAAAAGGAGGTTAGGCAAAGAAAAAAGATTAGCCGCCGAGGTCGAGGTACGAAAGTTATTAGACGCTGACTTCATAAGAGAGATCTAGTACACTACCTGCTTGGTAAACATTGTGCTAGTAAAGAAGAGTAATGGACAATTACAAATGTACACCGACTACACAAACCTTAATAAGGCATGTCCCAAAGATGCCTGCCCTTTACTTAACATTGACCGTTTGGTAAATGGAGTAGCTCGACATCGAATAAATAGTTTCTTGGACGCATTCTCAGGATATAATCAAATTCCCATGTACGACCGAGATGTGGAGAAAATGACCTTGATCACCGAGTCATCCAACTATTGTTATCAGGTGATGACATTTGGTTTGAAAAAAGTAGGTGCTACCTACCAGAGGCTGATGGATAAGATCTTTAAAGATCAGATAGGCCGAAATATAAAAGTGTATGTTGACGACATAATTGTGAAGTCTGAGGCATTCGACCAACACCTGGCCGACCTTCTGGAGGTATTCGATCAACTATGCTGATACAACATGTATTTGAATCCTGTTAAGTGTTTGATGCAATTTTAGCTTCAATTGCATGCTTCTATGTGCTTCTTGTTAGAGGATTTGATTTTTAAACGTGAATTGGAGTTGATGCAGTAGAAGAATTGTTGTTGTGGCTATATGAGATGGAGATTTGGAGGTTAATTTTCCAAAGTGAGGTTATCCAACACTTGGGAGGATTGGATGTTAAATCATTAACATGTACAAGCAAGGCTATGAAAATGGATGTAGTTTTCTTAGTGAATAAAGAATGGTTAGATTGAGATTAAATAAAATCAATAGATTGAAGAGAAGTAAAAAGCTTATCAAACCACTGTCAAATAGATTGTTTCAAACTGTGCAGAGATTAGGTAAGTTTGCACACATGATTTGGTTTAGCATTGGTGAAACCATGAGGTTATGTCATGTAGACTTCGTTATAATTTATTCTTCGAGAGCAAAACACCTTCACTCCATGAATGAGAATTGACACCATTTAACTAAGGATTAAAAATAATCATATTAAGATATTTTTCTTAAATGTTAAAAGATGAATTGGAGGGATTTTGAGATTGATCCATGGTGTTATGCCTTTTGCTTTCCATCAAGAGTGAGGATATTGACTAAACATGCAAACAATGAAGTGAAAAGAATGTTGTAACGTAAGCATATTAAGGTTTATCCTGATCTAATTAGAAAGTGAGATTAAGCTTAACTGTTTCTTACAAAATCAACTTATAAAAGGATAATTATTCCTACTTATATACTGTAAATTGATTCAATCTTTAATCTATATGAGATTTCCAACACATAACCGACTTATGATATCTAATTAGTTAACATACTATACTAACATTTTACACGGATTCGAAAAATATAAATATATATATACAATAATCATTATAATGTAAAAAGGTTTGAAACACTCAAATGTTCTAAATTTAATATATTTAGTATTTCTAAAAAAAACATACTAAAATATTACATGGTTTATAATGTCTTTAAGTATAAATATTATATAGGTAAAAATCACATAAATATATGTCAAAAAAATCAAAGTTAATTTAAATAAATAACCTATCACTACTTATATTTCATATCAAATTATATATTAATTTAGCTCTTTGTGTTGAAGTGTAGAGTAATTACAGACCATAATTATGTCTTTATGTTATTATGATACAAGCTTCAAAAAGTTTCAATTCAATAAATTTTAAATAATGTTTTTTCTTAAATTCACTTTTAAATAAGAGAATTAGTATTTATATGTAATTTAAGAGACTGAAAAAGTTAAAATTAAATTAAATTACTTATACGGCAAAAAAATATTAATTTTAAGAGGGGTTATTTAGAAGTTTCAGTTACCACAGCTTGTTAGGTCTCTAACTTGAACTCATTAATAATCACAACTTGCAACTCCACGCAAGTTCGACATCTCCAACTCAAACTCATTAATAATTGCAACTCGCAACTTCGCGCAGGTTCATGATTTCTAACTTGTACAAGTTTGTCTTCTCCAACTCACGCAGGTTATATATGTATTGTGGCAGGTTATATATGTATTTGATTTACACAGGATTCGGTATTGGAATGTCTCAGGTTCATCAATCGATTAGTCTCTCAGATTTTTTTTCTTGCAAATAATCCATTTCCTTTTCCAAATTATTTTAAAGTGTCTCCTACATTTTAAGCTTTATTTTTCCTTTTCCAAAATATGCTAACTAAATAGACAAATTTGATATTTAGTCCTTTACAGTATGTGGTTACGCTTTTGATCATTTAAAACCAAATACATAATGTTTCCCTCCGAGTTTGGTTGCCTCTTTATGTCATACAACTTATAAAAAAGTTTTGTTAAAGGACGTCAAATTCAACATTCAATATTTTGGTTCATCCACTTGTACTGAACTTATGACTTGGTAGATATAATATTTTCTTTGTGCCCTTGTATATCCATAAAAGAAAAATTGTTGTTTTTTTTTTACCTTGTCACAGTTTTCTTGCAGTCTATTAAACTAAAAATTACCAAGTTTTTAATGCAATAGAAGTCGAAAATGAAATTTTAACCACATTACTTTCTATAGTGTTGAAAAATTACAAATTACTGAAACTACATTTTAACAGCCACCGAAACCTAACATATCGGTGAAAGTTGAGTTCATAAAATTAAGATTTAACTCACAACTGTATGAATGTTAATACTTACGTGAATTCTATTCACTTAGTAAAGTTTAACCAGTAATATAGAATTCAAGTATTGAGTATATTAACAAATTAACTACCAAAAAATAGTTTTCGTACTAGTAATAATCTATTCAATTTAAATAAAATGCTTTCAATGAACTAATACTTATAATTTATAGCAAAACAATTCTTGGAACAGAATGCACTAATTTCCCGTGAAAACAATTATCGATGAAAACAATTATTGATGAAAATCATTGATGAGCCTACACTAAAAAAACACCCCTTCAACTACAACCAATTCTATTCTATCTTTGCTTCCTCAAATTCTTTTTCTATAGTTATATGGCCAAGAGATACCACAATGATAAGAATTGAACCTATAATGCTTGAACATTTCACATCACTTGGAATAAAATATATACCTTGGAATAAAATATATACCTTATAATACTACATTGGTAGACGTGGGTGTGCTTAAAAGATTACATATATTCTCTCTATTTTTTTATTGAAAACAAAAAAGTAAAGAGCTGAATATATACCAGCAATGTACCCATTCTAGACTTACCTAAAGAAAGAGAAACAAATAAAAACATTATACTCTTGATTCTATCATAAAGACAAAGTAACATAATTGGTGATGCCATAATTGGGACGATCAAAAAATAGTTTTAAAAATATTAAAATTTGAGATTTGAGAGTCCCCACAATAGTTTATTATAAAAAATCATAGAAAAAATCAAAATTAAAATGTCTATGTACTAAATTCAAAATTTGGAAGTCGGTTACGTGTGGAAAAAGGATTAGCACCAACGTCCTACAATGAAAATGATAAAAACAAATAAAAAAACAAGTAAAAGATAAAAAGGAAATAATAAAGGTGTCACAAACAGTAAATAAAAGATAGAAAATAAAAAATAAACAAAGATGTGAATAACATAAAAATAAACAATAAAAATAATTCAAATACAATAAATAAAATATTTTTTATTTTTAGGGGGGCCCGACAAGAATTAACCTTGATATTACATATTTCTATCTATGATTAAAAATCAGGATTCACGTATTTCTAATTTTGAAAATTTGTTTGATGATATTTGATACTTTATTTTTTAAAAATTTTATGTGTTTTTTATATTTTCACAAATTTATTTGAAAAAAACATTGTTTATTGATTTGTTAAGAAAAGGAAAAAAAGTAATGGTAATAATAATAAAAATAATGATTTAGAGTTTCTTTTAAAGTGCTCTGATAGGGTTAAGGTTCCTATTAAATGCTCTGGTTGCATGATTTACTGAGATTTTGAATTTTAGAAATTTGTATTTTAAGGATGTTTTAAGATAGTTGAGATGAGATTGTGACAAGAAAAACAACCTCTTGATTTTGTTGGAGATTGAAAGTGAATAAGCTAGAAATCAAAACCAAAATACAGAAACACAGTACTTACATGTTTCTTGTAAACAATGATCATAAGACCCAACTTTATATATTTTTCATATAATTTCATTACTTAATGCCCTGTATTTTAATTTTAATTTTCAATAATCCTTAATATAATTCTCAACGTTGGATCTTCCAATTTCACGATTTGCAAAGGTTCGGAAAGCTTGCAGTAGTTCACACTTCCTATTGCATTAGTTCATGCTTCCATGATCACTAAATACAAAAATGTGTTTCAACTCGTATATAAGTACTAATATCTAATGCTCTATAATGTACTATCAAAGCAGATGAAAAATGCAAATCTACAACACCCCGTTTATCTGCTTTTGATTCCATCGTAACAATATTAATTCAACTAAGCAAAGTTAGATTTTCACCTCAAAAACACAATTATCAAAGACAGAGGGTGAAAAAAAAAGTAAAGTTTGTTAAAAATAATAATATAAGGAAACCAATTAACGTTTTTACTGCCACCAACCCTCTCCATGGCTCCACCGTCATAATATAAGGAAACCCAATTAAGGAATCCACCAATGCATGTCTTTGATATGAGATTTTTGCTGCCACCAACCCTCTCTATGCAGACTGCCAAGAGGAGCATCACCTTAAAAAGAGTGCAGCAATTCATGGACAATGACGTAAAGACAAATTCAGTAGGATAGAACTTACGTAATGGATGATTTCATACAACGGTTAGCGTCACTGCTTACGAGAGGTGAAAGGTCAAATTACTCTTCGATTAATGCACACCAATGAATGCCTTTGATCTGTCATAGTATAAGGCATCCATAAACCCTAAATCCAATTAACTTGTTTGCTTCCAGCAAGCCTTTCTATGCAGACTGCCATCACCCTAAAAAGAGTGTCTCACAATCAATTTGGCATTTATGTATAAAATGTTGAAAGTAGTGGATCATGAATTTGAATCTTCACTTTGCATGTTTGCAATATGTAAACGCATTCACTTCTAATTAAAATTATCAAAATGTAATTGATTAAAACATTTTTGATCACTTCTAATTAAAATTATCAAAATGTAATTGATTAAAACATTTTTGATTAATTACATAGACGAAAAATCAAGTTTAACCAATTGAAAACATTAATATTTTTTTTTAATTTTTGCTAATACTATAAACTTACTAAATTTTGTATACAAATGGTCTAAAATACTACTCATGCATCTCTAAATTGTACAATTGACTTAATAAATCACCAATATATTATAAATGCAGTCTAATATTTTGCTGTAATTTATTTATATCTTATTAAACTTTCCATTAAAATGATAATAAGTAAATGATTTTAAGAAAAATAACTCTCTTTAAATATGTTGTCAAAATAAAAATTAAATTCATGCGTTATCATGTAGTTGCAAAAGTTGAGGGAAAAATGTAGAGCTTATTTAATTTTATACTTTTAAATATTATTTAATTATACATATATTATGAGAAAAATTGTCAAAAACATAATAAATTGTCATTATGAGTAATTCACTACATATATTATGAGTAATTGATTGGACTGTGAATATACATATATTATGAACATTGCTAAACCATGAATATAATATATAGTAACTCATTTGATGGTGGAACATGCAATATCACTATGGGCACTTTAGGGCACATGGAGTTATAGAAAAGGTCTGCATGCTTACCTTAGGATGCTCCTAAGCCGTACCTTGGCTGTACTGTGAACCTTCCTTTACACTCCTTCAACAAAGTTGCACTTTTGAAAAGAAAGTTCTTGACTGCACCCTGTTTAGAAAATATGTATAGCAAGCATCAACTGAAATTGCATGTAAAGTGTTTGGTGGTGTTACCTTTATATTCAAATTGAGGATCATTGTGGCCTGAACTAAACTTTATCACCACCCTTATGTATAGAATCTCTGGTTTGCATAAGACACCCATTTGATGGAGCCTTAAATGAACGAGAAAACACGATGTAACACTATGTACCCGTACATGGAATAAGAAATCGTGCTTGGCTTTCTGAAAAAATGAAATTATGTCACTTATGCACGAGTTCTTAAGGATGACATGATTGCTTAAGAAATCAGCGTTGAAGAATGGTACTCAATTGACATGATTTCATTTGTTCAGAAATTGCTTAAGTTAGGCACGATTTCTTGCTCCTTATTCGTTGTTTTGCAATTTGAAAACACTCCAATGGATTTGTAGTATGTTATGAAGATGGAAACGGAAACATTGTTTCTCTTGCATTTGTCATTGTTGAAGGGAAAATACAGACAACTATGATATGGTTGTTCCAATTATTGCTATAGTACATCACACCTCACCTAAATATTTGTCTAATCACTGATTGAGAAACAACTATTTTGTAATCTCTGGACATTGTCTGGGAAGGAGATGGGCTTTCCTTAGTCTTTTCATAAGACATTAGTTTGAACTTCAGAAAAAAGTTAAATCCCTAAACCCTAAACCTTAAATTCTAAATACTAATCAACATATTAGTATGTTTTTTCTTTTTTTTATTAATTTTTATACATCAAAATTTACGTTTAGTTAAGTCCTTTAACTTGTTTAATTTTTAACATTGTCACAACTTATGAGATGCAATAACCAACTGTTATGGCAAAATTATCTACAAGGCAATCAGAATTTTAGCAAGCAATGTCTTAGATCGATCCAGCATTTGATGAGGGTAAGAGGTTAGGCCATATGACAACAAACCTGGTTGAATGCATAAACTTCATTTTGAGGGATCCACTTCCCATATGTGCTCTTGTGTAGACATCATTCAAAAGAACGAAAAATAGTGTTGTTGAACGAGGCACAAAGGTTGAGTACATCTTATGAGTAGCCCATACATATCTACAATATATTATTGCCTTCTTACATATAAATGAACAACAATTTGTTATGTGTCATGTGCAAAAATATGACTGTCAAAACATTGAGTTTGATGTGACGAGAGAGTTAACCCCAACTTCGACTTTAACCAATGTCTTTCACATACAAATTAAATGAATGTTGGTGTGACTATGGCGAGTTTCAAACTCCAAGGCTACCTTGTGCGCATGTCATAACTATTTATTCATATTGCCATTTGGACTTAACCACATTTGTTTCCCCTGTCTACACTCCTTCACAAAATTTACAAGGCCTATGAGGTAAAATTTCATTCGGTTTTAAATCAAGATTATTGGAAATGAAGGCCTATGAGAAAAATCTGTAGGTAACCAGACATTAACCAGGAACTACTTTCATTTCTTGTTTCCACGAAATTTTATTAATGGCTATAATTTTACATTATCCACTTACAATTTCATCTGATTTGAAATCAAGATTATTGGAAATTAAGGCCATTAACAAAAATATATAGGTAATCAGACATTAATCACAAATTACTTTCATTTTTTATTTTTCAAAAAATTTTATTGGCAGGTATAATTTTACATTATCCACTGATACTGATCCAGTTGAACTCAACACCCAAAGAAAAAAAAAAACAAAAACCTTTAACTACTACATCACACAAACTATATGACCATATTAAGATTATTATTATTGCTTATTATGATTATATTTATAATTATGATTAATAATATTATTATCATTAATATTAATGATAATATTATTTTTATTTATATTAAAAACAAAAAATAATAATATTAACAACAATATAAATAATATAAAAAATAATATTAATAATATCGATTAAAACCATATTAATGAGATTTGTAATAATAAGAATAATAATAATATTAATACCAATAATAGTAATTTCAATAACAATATTATTGTTAATAATAATATTACAAATATTTTAATATAAATATAAATAATTTTAATAAATATATTATTAATATTAAAAATACAATTTAAATAATTAATAATATCGAAAGCAACTTTAATAATATGAAAAAATATAGTATTAATAATAATATTAATATCAATGATAAAGCTATTAATATTAATACTAAATATTATTTTTATTTTTATTAACAATAATAACTATAATATCAATAATATTAATAATAATAGTTATAATATTGGTAAAAAAAATATTTATAATATTTATAACTATAGTATTAATATAATTTATAACATTAATATTATAATATTATTAACATTAATAGTGATAATAATACTGATAATATTATTAACTATAATAAATATTACTTCTTAATAATAATATCATAAATATTTTTAATACAACTGAAAATAATAGAAATAAAAATATTAATAATGTTAAAAATACTTTTGATATAAATATAAATGATATTAATAGAAGTAGTAATAATATTCAAAATATTAAGAAACTATATAATAATAATAATATTAATATAAATAGTAATAATAATGTTATTAAAATTAAGAACAATAAAAGAAAAAATAATAACATTAATATCATTAATATTATTTTCTAATATAAACATTAATAATATTAAAAATTTCAAAATATTAAAAACAACATTAATAATTTGAAAAGTATATAATAATATTGATAATAATAATAATTTTAATAAGATTATAACTAACAATAATAAAATAATAATATGAAAAATAATATTATTAATTATAATGATAATAAATATAATATTAATGATAATAATATTAATAATACCAATGATGATAATAATATTAATAAAGTAATGATAACATTAATAATAATAATAGCATTAAAAATTTTAGAAATATTGTTAATATTAATTATATATTAGTAATATCAATAAAAATATTAATATTGTTAATAATATTAATTTTTAATAATATTATTATTAATAAATTAATACAAATATCATTAATGAGACATAATATTATTATTAGTAATAGTCTTATTCACAAATATAAGTTTGTACGTATTATTTACGGATATAGATATGTAAGTATTATCCATCGAAATAGGTCATGGTTAATACGTATAAACCTATATTCATAAATAATACCAACTAACTTCTATATGTGAGTAATACCTATATATAGGTTTTATGCACTGACTAAGATTGTTTATATTTCACATTGTCTTTGAATTATTTCATGCATAAATTTAAAAATTAATTTAAAACATTTAAAATCTTTTGTGAAAAGACTTGAATCTTTATAATAATAAATTTATATATTTTCTAATATTTTGAAAATTTATGAAAAAAGTATATATAAAATGTTATATATAATTTTATTATGTATTTAACAGTCCTTTAAATATATTTCAACCTTTCTCTTAATATGTTCTTTTTCTTTATTAATATTGTGTTATGACAATCAGTTTTGTTTTATTTTTTAGGAAATCTTGTCACTTCTATTCTCAAGGTGAATGATCTGGATTCATTAATTTTTGTGGTTTTTGGACTTTAAAACTAATTGTCTAATTGTATTTGTTTGTAATTGCAATACACATAATAATGACTATGAAAGAAAATTATTGAAGCAACAGAAAAAAAATAAAAATATAACTGTTAGAGATAGGAAGAGGTTTCCTTAAAGCCAAACGGAGATTAGAGTAAGAGGTGACTTTCTATTTTTCTATCCACCTCATTAGTTGTTTTATTTGATTTAACATAATGACATAATTTATTCTATACATTTACTTAAATATATTATAAAAATTAATATTAATCATTGATTATTATTGAATTAAGGAATTATTATTTAACTTAAATATTATTACATAATTTATTGATAATGGAAATATAAAAAATAACACAAATTTCAAAGATTAAAAATGAGTTTGTAATTATAATAGTTTTGTTGGTATTAAAATAATAAAAGAGAATAGAAAGTGAAAAAAATATTACATTTTTCAAATTTTGAAAATAATTAATTTGGTAAGTGTATGCTGTTAGAGATATAAAATTTAGAAGTTAGTTTAGAAAAATTTAAAATCTTAAGAACTAAAGAATGTTTTTTTCTCATATTTCAAAAAGTTTATCAGAAGAGTGTACATAATATATTATATATTATTTAAATATAAAATAAAATTTTCATTTATATTATAAATCTGATTAAAACCTTTTAATATTAATAATATTATTAATTTCAGATCAGCATACTGTGTTTTTTATTTATTTATTCATTTGTATAGATAAAAATTATTATGTTGAGATTTTTATATTTAAATTATATTTTATATTTTTAACGATGAAAGATCTTATCTTTAATTATTTTACACAAAGTTTAAGGTATTTATTAATTTTTTGAAAATTATTAAAATTAAGTAAATTTAATTAGTATTTCTCACGTTAACTCAAGATAAGTTTTCTATATAATGAAACTTTAACAGCACTCCGTCGCCACTTTATTGTCTCTCTATTGCCTCTTTATTTAATATTTTTATTTTTCTTATTATTAATTTTTTTCTTCTTTTTCACATATTGAAAGTGGATCCCCGTTTTTTTAGTTTTCAGATTAACGAGTATTTTTGAAGGTACTAAGTTGTCTTTAATTACGTCAAACTAGTTTGTATGATGAATTTTTAAACTCTATTCTCATTGTTTCTTTTCTTTATTTATTTGTTATCTGCACAGTTTTTAATATAGTATTTACTGAATTTGAATATATGATAATATATTTTAGTGAAGAACTTTTTTGAAGGTAAATAGTGTTTAGCAAAACTTAATAATATTATTTTTTACAAATTAACAAAAAAAAGAATTTTGTATCTTATTGAAACGAGTGTATAGTCAAGGTGTACTATAAATAATAAGTTCAAATATAATATCATATGTCATCAATAATAACATAATTTACATCAACATTCATAAGACAAATATATATATATATATATATATATATATATATATATATATATATATATATATATATATATATATATATATCTTAATATACTTAGACATTAATAAGAATATTTAACATTCACTAATAAACATATTTTTTACATGCCATATTATATCTTGTATGCCTTTTCTTTGTCTGGGAGTATGCACTCCTAATATATATCTTGCATGCGTTGTGTTTGGTTGTTGTATGTCCACTTATAATTATTATATATATTTTGTTTGTCCAAATCTTTCAAACTTAAATTGTAATGAATATTGTCACAAAGTTCAAATATCAAGTGGGATAACACATTGGCATGCATTTGTGCAACATTCAAAATATTTAGTCAAAATATTTCAATTTAATTTATAACCAGTCTTCACATAATTTGAATTTGCAAGTTATGTTTTGATATTGAAATATCTTAATAAAGAAAGTGTTATTTCATCTATGAAAACAATATTTATAATATCTTTATTAGACATTCTTAGTTATATATTTTAAATATTAAAAATAATCTGTTGAATTCAATTTTTTTTATATAAGTTAATTGAAATAGTTTATTATTTCCTTAGAATTAGTCAAACCAAATGACTTGTTTATTTTTTAAAAAATAATTTAAGATAATATATAGTTAATTATGACACAAATATTTATATAAGATATTTATTTAATTAAAAGAATATATGATTTATTATATATGACTTTTTTATAAAAAAAATATATTGAATCATAAGTCTAAAGAGATCTTTCAACCCATTTAAATGATTATCCTACAAACACTTCTAGAAACAATGTACAATCAATTTACTATTTTGAGAGAACTTACTAAGTCTATCTTCTTTCTTTGCTCTATCATTCTTCTTATCCTTTTTTTTTTCCTTTGCGGATTTCAAAGTTTCTCTAGAAATTTAAATATAACAAAATTGAAAAAAAAAGATAAAATTAAAAATATTTCTTTTTACTAATAGTTTCATAAGAACTTAAACGTACTTGTAAAATTAGGTATTTGGGAAGGAGAAAGTAAAGAAAGAAGAAATTTTGGAAGAATGAGGAGACCAAAAATCACACTCAACATGAGATGAACTTTGAACTCAGAAAGGAGAAAAAAAAAGAATAAGAAAAGTGATAGAGTAAAAGAATGAAGACAAATTAAGTTACCAGATGAGATTATCCATCGCATACTTTCTACTCTGGATGCAGAAGTTGTTGTTCAAACAAGTATTCTAAGTAAGCAATGGAGGTATTTTTGGGTTTTTGTACTGTGCCTAACTTCCATGACTCATCATTCGAATTCAGTTCTTGAATATTTCGTACATCATTTCCTGTCTCATAGAGATCTTTCTACCAATTAATGTTTCCAAGGTTAGCTTGGAATGTCATAGTGAAATTGATGATGTACATTGAGTAGATTCCATCATTGACTTTTACTGATATACCATCCATATTCACAACCATACAATTCATGTTGAGTGTGTCGTGATGAAACTTTCTCAACTTTCTTTTTTGTAATTCTCTCGCTATTCTCAAACTTTGTTTCAAATCCACTATAACATGGAGATTACGATAGTGGGGTGGCAGTGATGGAAGGTACAATACCTTTTGAAGTTTTCTTTTTTGTCCAATTTCGTTGCACTTCACGTCATTGGTTGTTGGGGTAGTTCAGGTCACCCTTGTCAGAGAGAGAGTAAAGTCTGAGATGAGGGTTCTGAAGGTGATCAATAAGATGATGTGGTTAGCAAATAATGCACTACTGTTGCATTCATATCAACATTGTCATCACTGTACCTGTCTACCTCAACGACTCTTAGAGGCAAGCCACAAAGGACGCCAATGCCATTGCGGGGCTTAATGTGATGAGAACCATTAACGAGTCAACAGCTGCTGCCATTGCCTATGGGTTATATAAAAAAGGTTTGAGGAGTGGCAAGAAGATTATGCTTATCTTTGACTTCAGAGGTGGAACCTTCAATGTGTGAAAGACATTTTTGAAGTAAAAGCCACCATTAGGGATCATTTCAACATACTGGGGGATGCTATTAGAAGTGGATATCCTATATTCATTATTGTAGAGGATATTGAACAGGAAGCTTTAGCAACTTTTGAGGTGAACATACTTAGAGGATCATTGAAGAATGCAGTATTTAAGGCCTGGGGTTTGGTAAACACAAGAGCCAGTACCTTGATGATATTGCAATCTCGACCAAAGGTATTGTAATAAGAGATGAGGTTGGTTTTACTTTCGACAAAGCTGGGAAAGATGGTTCCAAGGGAGTGGCGGAGGAAGTGTATGGTACAGGATTACCATATGTACCGGAAAATTGGCCGCAACAAGGTGATGTTTGGGGATGGAAAACTGGACGGAGAGTTGTCCCTAATGGTAAACACTTTCAGGACTGGTATCTGTATTTGCCAGATCGATTATTCCGGTTGCTGAAGGAAGATAAGGAGATACCAAGGTCAGGGTCAGGTTAAAAAAAGTTCTGCAAGCAAAACATCTTCGCAAGCAAGTTTGCTGTTAAAAGTTGTATCAATACATATTATCCTGGCACCGATCATGAAGTCTTTTTATCTTCTTTCTCCTGGAGGATTCCCGCTTTATTAGCTTACGACAATCCCGTCCCTATTGTTGCCATACCTATTCGACATATAACACATGAAGCACGTGGCTCTAACTACAGGGACTTTGTGGTATGTTATAAAGAAAATAATAAAGGGTACCCTAGTCTTGTGTTAGAACAAGTGGAGAATTATTCACAAATCATGCCATGTGATGTCTGTTGTTCTGAACCTTTGTTTTGTCGTGCTTGTTGTTGCATTATTTGTGGAAAAATTGTTTGTATAGATTATGGTGGTTGTAGTTATGTCGAGTGCCAAGAGAATGCTGGAAAGAGAATGAGAAATCATGTTATTCCTCTATCACAGCGTTGGCAGTGGTACTATCTACATAACTACAACCACCATAATCTATAGAAATAGTTTTGCCACCATAATTGCAACAACAAGCACGAGAAAACAATGGTTCAGAACAAACATTAGACGACATGGCTTGTGAATAATTATCCACTTCTTCTAATACGACTTGGGCACCCTTCATTATGTGCTTTATGACATACCACGAAGTCCCTATAGTTGGATTCACATGCTTCATGTTTTATCTCTCGAATATGTATGGCAGCAATAGGGAAGGGATTTTTGAAAGCTAAGCGGGAAACCTTTAGGAGAAAGAAGATAAAAAGACTTCATGATCGATGCCAGGAAAATATGTATTCATATTGCTTTCAACAATGGACTTGTTGGCGAAGATGTGTTGCTTGCAGAACTTTTTCGAACCTGACCCTGACCTTGGTATCTCCTTTTCTTCCTTCAACAATCGGAATAGCCGATCTAGCAGATACAGATACTAGTCCTGAAAGTCCTTACCATTAGGGACAACTCTCCTTCCAGTTCTTCATCCCCAAACATCACTCTATTGCGGCCAATTTTTTGGTGGGTATGGTAATCCCGTACCATACATTCTCAAAAAGTTTTCTTCTTTATCAACCTCACTTCTTATCTTTGTAAGAAGTGCATCATGCTCCTCCATTGGAAAGGGAGACACAATTGAAGGAATAACTTTGGGTTTCTCAATAAGGTAAGGTACTTTGGAAATTAAAAAATTACAGTGGTGGATGTGTTATTATGTTACAAGGTAACTTTCAAATCCATTCACATAAGAGAATGTGGAAAGTATGTGAAAGTAAAAACTTTGGTTAATGTTATTAGTGGTAATGATGTGTTTTTGTGTTTACTCTTTCTTTTTCACTTTCTACCTTTGTTTCTTGATGTTACGGTACATTTGGATGATAAAATCAAGAAAAAAAGACAAGCACAAACTAACCAAGAGTAAGCACATTATCATCATCATCATCATCGTACCATCAACCAAATTTCTCAACTTAACATAATTCTCTCATTCCTTCATGGATCCAATTTACCAAAATGCAAAATAAAAAATTATAGATCACATAATCCAAAACATAGAAAATAACTTGTACTAAGATTTCCCATTTCATCTAACAAGGTGTGAGATGACATTGTGATGGACTTTATGCATGGGTTACCTTCATCTCGCGATCGCTTCTCGAAGTATCATTTTGCATCGTTGCATGCTTCCTTTTTTACTATGCAGTTGCTGAAGTATTTATAGCTACCGTGGTTAAGTTGCATGAGTTTTTGAATTCCATTGTTTTTTATAAGGACAAGGTGCTCATTAGTTCCTTTTGGCTACACATTTTTAAGCTTTAAGGTGCTTCATTGAAATGAGTTTCGCCTACCATCCTCACAAGGATGGCAATCAGAGGCATCTAAAAAATGGCTTAAAATGTATTTTGGTTGCTTTAGCTACAATCATTCTCACAACTGGGTTCAGTTCTAGCTTTGAGTGGAATTTGATATAATTCTTCTTTTCACACCTTTATCTATATGAACTTTTTAAGGTGTATTATGGTCAGGATCATCCTTCCATCATTCCGCCTCTGTAAATGACGAAAAACCTTGGGATCTTCGACAACAATTGCGACAATGTGATTTGCTTCTAGTCACACTTAAAGAAAATATCCCTAAGGTTCAAAATCGTAAGATAGACATCATATTGAGTTACAATTTTCTTTGGGTGATTATGTTTTTGTTAGGCTTCAATTTTATCACCAACATTCAGTTTGAGTGCTCTGTGGCTTATCTTATTGTGTGGCTTATCTTACAAAGCTACCATGACATGCCAAAATTCGTCTGATCTTTCATATTTCATTGCTCAAACCATGTCATGGTGATCTTTCCGCTCCATACTTCTTTTACCTTTGCAACAACTTGACCTTGTAGACAAGGTCTCTTTGATGTGGAAGGTAATGTTAAGGGAGACACATAGTGAACCTAATGACAACAAGTAGTCTACAATGATGAAAGTAGGTGCCACCAAAGTTTGTTAGGCATGGTAAGAGGATGGTCACTCCTACCGAAGGATAAAAGGACTAAGGGTAGTATTTATTAAAAAATGAAATTGAAAAAAAAGGGTGTGATATATTGTGATATTCCTCTCTTTCAAATTGTACTCAATCTTAGTGACTATTCCTAGTTATAGTACTTAAATAACACTATTGAGAGAATTTTTGGATAGCCACACATCCAATTGAGTAATTGTGGCTTAGTGCACAAATGTAACATACTAAAATGTAACGTCCAAATAGGACGTTAAAAATTGTATATCAAGATTCCAAGAAAATAACACACTATCATTACATTGTAAATCTTAAAAGTATCTTAAAAGGAATTCTTATAATGTAATCTCATACTGCCACTAGTAGAAAAATAGCCTTCGTCGTCGGTTCTAAGAGGCTTTTTTCGTCGATTTTTCGACCCGACGTTGACCCAGGAGACGTTGAATCAGACGTCGGTTTAATATCCGACGTAGTGATTGAACTCACTACGTCGGTTAAGAAAACCAAAACCGACGTGGTGTTTAATAATATTATTATTTTAGGGAGTTGCACCATGTCGGTTTTGTCCTAAAAACGATGTGGTGAAGAGAAAACCCACGTCGGTTTTGGGAATCCAAACGACGTGGAGTGTGTTGGCCACCATGGTGGGGCCTCGGTAGGTCACCAGGTTCGCCTTCTTGATCACCCTCACATTCTCGAACCGCTGGAACAGCGGGTGCCCCTCCACAAACCTCGCCAGATCCGCGCGCTCCTCCGCCGAGGCCTCCAGGTCCAGGTGCACCACGTAGCGGTTGCCGGGGTGGTACAGCGCTAGCAGCACCCGCTTCACCGCACCGCCGTCTCCGACGGAGCCTGACACCAGGTAGGGCAGGTGCGGCGGCTGCGGGAGCGCGGAGACCGGTAGCGGGCGGAGCTTGGACTCGACGAAGATGGAGTACGAGGCGGCGGTGATGGAGCGGTAGAAGGGGAGAATCGGCGTGCCCTCCGGCGAGGTCAGCGTGGCGACGAAGAGGAGGAAGAGCGAGAGCAGTGAGCCCACCGCCAGCGGGAACACCCACCACCGCTCGGCGTGGTGGTGGTGGTGCCGCAAATGCATATAATAGTTCTTCAACTTCTTCATGATCTGTAATATAAAAAAAAAACTTGAACTTCAACTTGAAGCTCTTCTGGTTCTGGATATGAACGAACTGAAATTGATCGTGTGATTGAAACTTGAAAAACTTGAAACCCCTCTTTGCAAAAAAACCCTTTTTAAGGATGTTCCTTAACCGCAGTAGTGGGGAAGTGGAGTTTCGGATGTGGGGTGTTGGAAAATTTAGTCTTTTTGTCTGAACAAGCAATGGGGTGTTTCTAACCAAGTTCTTTAAAGAGTGTGAGACGGGGAAAGAGGGAAGAACAGTACATAACAAGAGCTTCTTCTTCAATTTTTTATTCCTTTATTAAGCTTTTCTTTTGTTTATACAGTGTTCACCACGTCGGTTACGAGACCTTAGCCGACGTAGTAGAGAAAAATACCACGTCGCTTATGGCCTGTTAACCGACGTGGGATTCAC
>Ga0209700_102927_pt1 | contig 33650 bp, 21 predicted proteins | sample SiratroredBW_FD_187528 | JGI IMG/M metagenome (GOLD analysis project Ga0209700, IMG submission 187528) | Root nodule microbial communities of legume samples collected from California, USA - Siratro red BW (SPAdes) (version 2) | ecosystem: Host-associated > Plants > Roots > Nodule | place: USA...
ATATATATATATATATATATATATATATATATATATATATATATATATGAACATATTCATATGAATGTTAAAATATTTTAAGGCTTTTATACAACACGTTTATTTAAATTATAGGACTAAATAATTAAATTATGTTTTTTAGGAATTCCCTTAAGCAATTTTTTCAGATTAAACCTTTTATCTCAATTTCTCTGGGTGGAAATAATACTTTTTGAGCAAAATTCAAACCATTTCATACTAACTCTATTTTTGCAAGGTGAAATTCATATAAGTGGGTACTTATGTGTTGTCTGTAATTTAGTGAGTGAATTTCAATCCTTTAAGCATATTTGAGCATAAGATGAACATTTATAACTCAAAATTAACTTTATAATTTATTATTTAAATCAAAATCAAATTTCAAATATTTTATTTAATACATACATTCAAACATTATTTTACCAACTTAATCATAAATTTCACTTGTAAGACAAATTTCAATTTAAAAATCTAAGAACACAAACACGGATATATTTACTTTTTAAAAATTATTTTCTATATGAATAATTTAACGAAAATAAGTTAGTTTCTCTTACTCGAAGTTATCTTATTTATTACGGTAAATGTCTTTGAAAAAGATTACGAGTCAAAGAAGCTCAAATATATTCCAGATTGCTCCCATTAAGTTAAACCTAATAAAATGTAGTAAAATTTATAATCACATTGGCTCATTCTCACATGCAAGCAACATGAGAAAGAAAAGAGAACTTGAAATATAAAAAAAGAAAGAAACACTTGCCTTAAGCAAAGTTCTTCCAAGATGATTTAAGCTTGCTAAATAATATCTTAAAAATATGAAAGAAAAGAAATAAAAACTATTTAAACCTTTAAAGAGCAATAAAGAAAATAGATTGTTAAAGAAAGTGAATCGATGAAATTATTTATTTTTTATATTTATCGCTATAATTAAACTCAAGGTATAAATATTATTATTTATTTAAATTTTAAACATTCTTACGTAAGACTCATACTAACATATCTTTACAGTAATATCCAAATAGTACATTAAACTAAACCAACCTTTTATGTAAAAAGAGTTATCTTTCTAACACTAATATTTTTTTAAGCAACTTCATCAACATCAAGTCTTCATATGTAATTTCTCAAAAATATTAACAATTGGAAATCCTGTCTAAAAGGTTTGCTTGTATAGGCTCTCAATGATTAGAAACCTGTGCAAAACCTTTTGTTTCAACTATTACAACTGAGAACTCATTAAAATAAATACAAATAAGATGGAAGAAAAATATATGATGGGTTATTTTAGTATTTCTATTGAGAGTGTTTACGAAAGAAAGTTTCATATGATTTTTATCATTAACAAATTTTATAACAACAATATGATGAAGAATCTATTTGGACTACAAACTTTATTATTAGTAAAGGTATATTTTTAACATTTATCTTCTTTCCTTTCTATTTAAAAGATTTGTGAATCCATCCTCACTACAAAGAAAAAAATGAAATGAATTTAATTTGATTTCTTTGCAAGTGACAAAAATTGTTATTTTCCACCACAAATTTGTAGTGGGAACTGTAGCATAAAATCCGTTTCCAAATATTTTAGAACATAAAATAAATTATATAATTATACTCCATATCAGTTTCTGTCTTAAAACTGCTAGAGGATTAACAATATCAAAATAGTTGTAATAAACAATTGCAACACTTCTTTTCCTCCAAAATTCTACCGTGCAATAATCTCGGACAAAAATATTTTTTTAAGAAACAAAAAATCTTTGTATTTCCCCCCGTAATAATAGTACTTTTGGTTGGTTAAATTAAAAAGAAAGAGAGCTTTGATACAACCTTGTATATATATTAGCCAGAGTATTACATGATGTCATCTCAGTGTTTTGATACAACTATCATCTTAGTTAATAGAATATGCAAGTAATTAAATTCTAGAAGGACAACAGAAATAAATATAATTGTAAAAATTTGATCATCAAACACTTTATCCAAACACTGAATGTTATAAAAAAATCTAACAAAATATCAATGGATTTGTTTTCTTTGGTTGTTAAAAAGAATATACATGAAAAGGGAAGAGGTACAATATTGTAAACAAAATTCTTACATAGTGAGAGAGAGAAAGGGTGCCAGCATTGGATCCTATAATAAGTTGTAGCCATTGTAATGGTTTAAACCATATACTAATAAACATTATAATAAGTGATTACCATATCCAAAAAGAATGATAAATAAACAGAATTGTGAAAAGCTCATAATGAAACACGTTGTGCATGGAATGACAAGTGTGGTAGAAGACTATATTAAAAAGTGTGAACATATTACGTTTGGAATAGAAAATGGGCATAAAGAGACTTTATTTTTTAGGTGGCCAAACTTTCTGTTAAAGTGCTCATTCCATTAACAATCTTTGCCGAAGAAAAAGAGTGCAACATTATTTACAATAATGGAGTTGGTAGATAAAGATATGTGCGGTGTGTCTTCGCTGTGTAAATGAAGGGACGTATTTCTATCTTAGAAAAATGTTGATGCTCTATCTGTCACGTAACATATAATATGTATGTTCATACTTACGAATATATTCCATCCCACAATTTGTTTTTCTAACAAAATTTTACACAACTTTTTACAAATATATTATATAAATTGCTTTATAATAGTAACATTATAAATATGTCTTTACCTTTTTTTTCACTTGTTATTTCTTTTATTACACATCCCTTTTATAATTTCCTTTTACTCTTTTAGTTGTGTTCCCTTTGTTTCGGCTAAAATTTTATTATAAAAAGATAAGTTTGATTTATTTTCACGTTAGTTTTTGAAACAAAAATTTAAATTTAATCTTTAACGTGTAAAATAAGTTTTTTTTTTAAGATTTAAAATGATTTTGATTTGATTGTGACGTCATGTTTTTTTTTTATCTATTTGTTATTTTTTCGATTTGATATCTGATTGTAAGTTTTGATCGATTTTTATTCTCATGTTGGTGGTGGCTCATGTGTAATTTCTTCATGATAGTGGTTGTTATCTTAAACTAAAATAATAAATGTTGTATTTGTACAATAAACTTGAATAATTACTTTTAAGAAATTTTAATGCGCACATTACTTTTGTTTCATAGGAAAATTACTACCTGAAACAACTCTAAGCATTTATAATACATGTCCAAGGCATTTATAAATTTAAAGAGAGCCCTATACATTGATTTGTTTAACAATCAACTATAGCACTCAGTGGGTCCACAATTGTCTCCAAATACATCATCAAAACACGTCACTTGCTATTTTCACATGTGGAAAAAATATATTAGAATTAAGTCTAAATATTAAGCAAAAGTAAATAAATACATAATTAATTTTAAAATATAAATTTAGAGCAATAAATAAATATTTAAAAATTTATATGGATAAATAATTTAAATATCTTAAAAAGTACCGCACATTTTACTTTATAAATTAAACCAGTGTAAAAGAATACACTGTACCATATATAAATATATAAACGAACTCAAAACAATATGTCATTTATTAAAATTTAAGGCTGAATTATTTTTTATTTCAAAAAATAATTAGTATAAACAACAAATTTCTAAATTAATAATATATCGGATTAAGAAATAGTTTTATTCGTATAAATTTTAATGTATATATAGGACATGTTTGTTGTATAAAATATGATATATAAGATATAAAATTAAACAAATAACATATACAAATAAAAGGAAGATAAATTTTAATTCTATTTAGCATTTGGTACAGGATAACATCATTACAGTGTGTGGATGAAACATGATTAGCTAAAAATATGATAAGCTTTAATCCATTTAATATTTGACATACACATGGTAACATTTTGTGTTATCTTGTTTTATATCAGTCAAACTATATAATAGTGGTTACCTTTCATCTTCAAATTCTTCTTCTTTGAAATTTATTTTTAGTGGTTCCTCTAATAATTTCAAACATTCAATATATAATATTCTTTTACACCGTTATTAAATTTTAGGCAGTTTTAACTGACACACCAACTGCCTTGTTTTTTGGGATGTTAGATATAATACAAAGTACACTTTATTACATTATACATATATTTTCACTATACATATATTATTTTTCTTCCTTCACATAAGAATGAAATTTGTTTCCATTTGTGTAATTTTTTAGGAAGTGAAAAAGGACTAAGACATAAATCACTTTAAGTATTGGTTTCTCTCATTTAAATACTCATTTTTAAGTTACAAATGTAAAACAAATTAAAAGTTCAATTTTATTTAATATATAATGAAGGAAGGAAGGCAACTCTCGAATATGGAGAAGGAAGGCAACTGTTGGTGGTGCAAGACTCTATGCAAGATAAGCTTAAAGAAGAATGTGTACAATGGAAAGGGTTATGGTGATACTAGTGTAGAGACGTGTAAGTTGGCAACGGAGGGGATTGGGCTATGGTGATACAAGTTTAGAGACATGTAAGTTGGCAGCGGAGGAAATTGATGACGCAAATTTAATCCAGTAAGAGGAAGTAAATGACGGTCCCATACATAGTCCTATTCAACTTGTGCAACGGGGGATCTTCGCTTATCAGTGAAGAACCCATTGATCCGGCTATTTTTAGAACTCGAAGGCAGGCTTTTGTGTAAAGGAGAATAAGTCTTGGAGATCGGTGAGAAATGAAGGTTCTTACAATAAATATCACAGGTCTTGGAGGAGAAAATAAATGGAAGTATGTTATTAAATAAAGAAAAACCTTGTGTAATGTGTGTAGGAGACTAAATTACAAAATATATTAGAGTTTAGATATTATATATTATGGGATAAAAATGATGTGAGTTTAAATACAATAAGTCAGTAGAGGGAAAATATTTTATATTGGGGAACTCAATGGGAGGGGGAGGGCTATGAATTGTGTGAATGTTGCTATAATGAATGTTTAAGTCCCTTGTTCTAATAGTGAAAGTTTACTCTATGGAGAGATATAGAGCAATAAAAGCTAACGAAAATTGCACAATTTGGTATGTGCTAGGAGACTTCAATTCAGTTAGGTTTGAGTGTGAAAGAAGTGGTATTAGAAGGGAATTAACATACTGAACTGAGATGGATAAGTTTAATGATTTCGTGCATAATTGTGAGTTGTTAGACATACTAGTAGTTGGGAGGAAGTATACGTGGTACCGTCCTAATGGCATGACTAAGAGTAAAATTCATAAGATCCTTATATCAGAGGAGTGGTTGCAACTATGGCCTGACTCTAAGTAGTTTATTATGAGTAGATTAGTATCGGATCATTGTGCAATTGTGGTGAAGAATAATATAATTGATTGGGGCCCGAAATCATTTAGAACCTTTGATGTGTGACAGTAGATAGAAGGTTTTGAGGAGGTTGTTAGAAATTTGTGGACGACCTCATCTACATATGGTAATTGCCTGGTAAATATAAACTTGAAACTTAAGTCGTTGAAAACAGATCTCAAAGAGTGGAACTTGGAGATATTCAATAAGACAAAAGTTAAGAAGCAACAAGTGGATAGTGAGATTGAAGATATTGATAAGAAGGATGACGAAAGTCCCCTGGATGAGGAACTGATAGTGAGACGTTTGGCTCTACTAAGTGAACTTAAAGGTATGGAAGATAAGGAAATGGAAATGATTAAACAGAAGTCCCAGATTCAATGGGCAAAAAAGGGTGATACAAACTCAAATTTTTTTCACTCAACATTAAGGTGGAGAAAGATGACTAATGATATGGTGGGTCTTAATATAGATGGGTTATGATGTGATGACCCAATGATTGTTAAAAGTCAGGTGAAAAACTTTCACAGATAGGTTTGCACTACAGACATGACTTAAGATTAACATTGATGGGGTCCAACTCAAATCTCTGTCTAGGGAAGATAATGATGTATTATGTAGAGATATCATTGAGTAGGAGATTGTAGATGCAATTAGTAAGTGTGGTAGCACTAAGAGCCCTTGTCTGGATGACTATAATTTCTACTTTTTAAAGAATAATTGGGTGGTGGTAGGGCCACATATTATTAAGGTTGTATTGTACTTTCAGGAGTTTGGTTATATTCTTAAGGGATGTAATGCTTCTTTTATCACATTGGTCCCTAAGAGAGAAATTCCTTTTAGCTTGAAAGATTACCAACCTATTTCACTGGTGGGGTGTTTGTACAAAATCCTGTCTAAAATTTTAGCTAATATGCTTAAATGTGTGCTTCCTAAAGTGATAGATATATACCAATCGACATTCCTTAGTGGACGAGAGTTGTTAGATAGTGTTCTTATTTCTAATGAGACAGTAGACTGTATTTGTAAGGAGAAGAAGAAAGGTGTTGTTGTTAAGGTAGACTATGAAAAAGCGTAAGACTCGGTAAATTGGAACTTCTATATGTTGAGATTTGATGATAAATGGATAAAGATGTGTTTAGAATCAACACCAGTTTTTATATTGGTTAATGAGAGTCCAACGGAAGAATTTAAACCGAGGAGGGGTCTTAGGCAGGGTGACCCGTTGACACCATTTTAGTTCCTTATTGTTGGGAAGGGACTCACGGGTTTAGTTTGGGAAGCAAGAGGTAAGAATCTACTTGAAGGTGTAAAGGTGGGAGGGAAGGGATGATATTGATTTACTTCAGTTTGTGGATGATAGACTTCTATTTTATCAACCTACTTATGAAAACATTTTTACCTTTAAAGCTATTTTGAGGAGTTTTAAATTGGTTTCTGGACTAAAGGTTAACTTTCATAAAAGTCGGGTGTGGGTATAAGAGGTAAGCAACAAGAATTACAAGTGTTTTCTAATTGTCTGAATTGTAGGCAGATGAAGCTTCCATTTAAGTATTTGGGGATGACTATTGGGAGGAATCCTAGGAGGGTGTCATTTTGGGATCAGGTGATTGACAAAGTTAAATCTAGTTGTCAAGATGGAAGGGAAGACTACTATCTATGGTTGGTAGAGTGTGTTTGATTAAATTTGTGATTACTACACTACATTTATTCTATTGTCATTCTTTAAAGCCCCTATTAGTGTGTGTAATAAGATTAGAAAATTACAAGCTAAGTTGCTATGAGGTTGGGGAAATTTGAGTAAGAGAATAGCATGGGTTAGTTGGGAGAAGGTATGCAGACCATTCCATGAAGGTGGATTAGGGATTAAAGATATAGATAACTTCAATGTAGCTTTGTTATCTAACTGGAAATGGAGGCTCGGGGGGCCAAAATTGGGTTTATGGAGAGCGGTATTAGAATCTCGGTATGGGTCTTGGAGGGAATTGGATATTAGTTTAATTAATAGTACACAATCATGGTGGTGGCGTGATCTAGCTAAAGTATGTGGGAAGAGAGCTAAGGATAATTGCTTTGATGGAAGAATCAAGTGGATTGTGGGGGATGAGAAAAAAGTGAAGTTTTGGGAGGATACTTGGGTTGGTGATCGATTTTTAAAAGATACATACCCTAGATTATTTTCTATTTCTGAATATAAAGAGAGCACAGTGGCAAAGATGGGGACAAAGGAGCAAATAAAATCCTATACACATATCTAGATGGAATTTAGGTTGGAGAAGAGCTAGGTTCGAATGGGAGAAGCAATTGGAAGACCAGTTGGTTCATAGTAACTTAGTTGTACACAAAGAAGCATTGGTACCTAGGATGAGTGCGTTTAGGCAGGGGAAAGAACAACAATGTACTATTGAGTCTGGGTATATTATTTTGAATAGGAAAAGTATAGTGGAGGGGTCAGAGGTTTTCTAGTAGCTTTGGACTTTAAAAGTGACGCCTTTAGCACTAATGTATGTTTGGAGAGTTTTGTTGGATAGATTACCCACTACTACCAATTTCTTTAGAAGAGGTGTTCAGTTGGAAAGGTACCTCTGTCCATTGTATAAGAGGATAGATGAGACAGCTCAACATCTTTTTATCAATTGTGTAATGGTGAAGAAAGTGTGGGATACTTGTGAGAGTTGGGTTGGGATACTGTCTGTTAGACATGATTCCGTTTTGCCTCATTATCATCATTTTCAACTATCTATATCAACCACAAAACATTACCAATTATGGAAAATATTATGGGTGACTATTGTGACTGAGACTTGGGCTCATAGAAATAAAGTAGTTTTCAAAAATGGGGTTGTGGATAGTGTGGAGATCTTTAGCCTAGCCTAGATAAGGAGTTGACACTAGTTAAAACATAGAATAAAGAGAGCTCTGTTTACTTATTCTGATTGAATCTTATGTCCGTTACATTGTTTTGAAATAATTATCTTAAGAGGTTGTAAAGCTCTTTCTTCTGGCCTAAATTGAGTTGCGGTTGAAGGTAAACAAACACAACCACTGTAGACGGGACCTTCCAAGGTTAATTATGAAAGAACTTATGTAATACATTATGAGTCATTGTGTTTTATAATTTTAACTTGGTCCTTATGTGCTCTCTTTTTCTTCTTGTAATAGGGTTGGAGCACCCCTAAGTGCTTCTATTTATATCATTCTTTGTTGTTAAAAATATTTTAATATATAATGAAGACACAATAATTTCTCGATGTACATTAATTTCGGTGTAGTTTACATAGTTCTTTCTAGAAAAATGATCACTTAAGTGAAAGACAAACATTATTAATGGACACATTTCACTTTCGTTTGTAATATTTGATCATAATAAGATGAATTGAAATATGAAGAGAAAAAATAAGATGTAATCTTTCAACCTAATCCATATTACTGAAGAAAAATTTTATTATATAAAATTTATAAAATACAAAAAAGAGAGTCAAATTGTATTTTTAAAAATTATTTTTATTCAATTATTAGGAGATATTGTAGTTTTGAAATATAAAGATAAAATCAGACTCAATATCTATGTAAAAAAATTATAAAACCAGTTTCAAATTCACAACCTGTTTTAACATAACGTAATATTTAATTATATATCACATGAAGATTAGTCGAGACTATAAAAAGTAATTGTTTAGTATTACCAAACAACTTCTTCCATCTAATCTTACTCAACATCTTATCATCCTCTTTCCTGTTCTTAGTACATATTTTTACCACTATACTGTGATAACAAATGAAATTTTTTAACTGATATCTTAGATAACAAATGAATAACAGACTAACAGACATATTATAACTCTATATATGAAGTACATGGAACAACAAGATCATAACCAAATAGTTACTCTAACATGATTGCTAATAACTCTTACATAATAATTATTTATTATTTGTTATTTGTTAATATACTCTAACCAAAATCTTAATGATTCTCACATAATAATTATTTATCATATATTACCCCCTTCAAGATGGAGCATAGAGATCAATAAATCCCATCTTGGACAGCAGATGTAAGAACAACTTAGGTATGGGAGGTTTTGTACAGATGTCAGCAACTAGTGACTTAGTATTGATAGGGAGCAAACGAAGAACACCATCACGAACATTTTCTCTAACCACATGGCAATTGATTTCAATTGTTTGCTACAGTCATGAAACACAGGATTGACAACTAAATATAAGACAGACTTGTTGTCACAAGAAAGAACTGCAGTGGCTAGAGGAACAATATGTAAGTCATGAAGCAAATAAGACAACCATTAAATTTTACAGGTTGCCGATGCCAAAGCACCATATTCAGCCTCAGAGGAGGATCGTGAAACTGTGTGTTGCTTCTTGGATTACCAAGAGATTAATGAATCACCAAGAAAAATGCAAAAGCTAGTAATGGAGCAACGAGTTTTAGGGCATGATGCCCAATCTGAGTCACAAAAACCTTTTAGTTGTAAAGGATAATCACTAGGAAAGAAGAGCCCCCGACCAGGATTAGCTTTGAGATAACGAAGAATCCAGAGTGATGCTTGGTAATGAGTCGTTGTAGGAATTGATAAGAATTGTGAGAGATAATTGACAACAAAACAAATGTCGGGCCTAGTGTTGGTCAGGTAGATGAGCTGTCTATTGAGTAGTCGATACATGAAAATGTCTTTAAGAAAATGACTCTCTTTGGAATGAAGCTTTATTTGAGGATCTCCAGGAGTGTTAGAAGGTTTGCATCCTAACAAACCTGCAACATCTAAAAGCTCTAAAGTGTATTTCCTTCGGTTAAGGAAAATACCCTTCCTTGATCTAGCAACTTCTAATCCAAGACAAAATTTCAGTTGACCAAGATCTTTAATTTTGAATAAGTGATCAAGTTGGGACTTGACCAAAACAATCTCTTGAGCATCATTTCTTGTCAAAATCATATCATCAATATAGACAAGGATGACTGTAAATGTACTGGTAGCAAATTTTTTTGTGAATAAAGAAAAATCAGACTGATTGGGTATAACCTGAAGCTATAAGAATTGTTGACAACTTTTCATACCATTGTCTACTAGCTTGTCTAAGACCATAAATAGATTTTCTCAGCTCGCAGACTTGACCAGGTTTTGGAGGAACTACACCTTTAGGAACCTCCATATAGACTTGTTCATGAAGATCTCCATGCAAGAAAGCATTGTTGACATCAAGTTGTTCAAGGAGCCATTTTTTAGTGGCTGCAACGGCCAGTAAGAGCCTTATAATAGTGATTTTAGCCGCTGGAGAAAATGTTTCTCTAAAATCAATGCCTTCTTATTATGTGAATCCCTTGGTTACTAACCTAGCCTTTAACCTCTCAATTGAGCCATCAACCTTGTGTTTAGTCTTATACACCCATTTACATCCCATTATTTGTTTCCCAATCGGAAGGTCAACAAACTCCCAAGTTTCAGTTTGAACTAAAGCATTAATCTCATCATTCATAACTTTCCACCAGTTCTTATGCTTCACTGCATGTGCATAAGTTTTGGGTTCTACAATGGAAGAGATACTAAATGATAAATGCTTATGATAGTTAGATAATTTTGAGTAATTAACAAAACTTGAAATATGATATTTAACTAAAGAGGAATTTTTGCTCTTTTATGCCCGCAAATACGTTGCAAGAAAATCCTTGAGATATGCAGGAGATTTGATGCTTCTAGTAAATTTTCTTATAACATGAGGTACATGGTTATTAGGAGCTGTGATGGTGGGAGAAGAATAATTTTGTTGTGGGACAATATATGGTGTTTGGTGATTTTGTAGTAATGTAGCGAGAGATGAATAATTTTGTTGTGGGATAATATATGGTGTTTGTTAGTTTTGAAGTGGTGAGGAGGATGTAAGTCTAGATAATCAGGAAAATGTGGCATGACAAAAATTTCACTATCTATATGATTGATAATATGTTTAAAAGTAAAACTATTTTCATTGAAAGAAACATTTCTAGATTAAAAAACCTCTCTGGTGTGTAAGTCATAAAGAATTGAACCCTTGATCCCATGTCTGCTACCTAAATAAACACACTGTCTAGCCCAATGATCAAGTTTCATCCTATTATGAGCCAATGTTGATGCAAAAGTTTCACAACCAAAAAATTTAATAAAAGTTAAATCAGGAGAAGTTATACAAAATATCATAAGGACTTTTGTTATGTAAAACCTTGCTAGGCAATTTATTAAGCAAAAAAATAAAAGCATGAGAGACTACAAAGTTCCAAAACAATTTAGGCAAGTTACTTTGAAAAATAAGAGCCCTAGTAATATTTAAAATGTGTTGATGTTTTCTCTCTACCACTCCATTTGTTGTGGAGTCTCAACACAAGACATTTGATGTTCTATGCCTTTAAGAGAGTAAAACTGATGCAGATTAAATTCAGGTCCTTGATCAGACCTAATGCATTTGACAGTAGTAGAAAATTGAGTTTCAACCAAAGTAATGAAAGATTTAATGGAGCCATGTACTTCTGATTTAGTTTTCAAAAGAAAAATCCAAGTATGCCTAGAAAAATCATCCACAATAGTAAAAAAATATCTATGTTCATCCACAAAAGTAATGGCTAATGGTCACCAAATATCCATATTTAACAAATCAAAAATTTTATTGCTTGAAGAAGTGCTTATAGGAAATGGAAGTCGTTTCTATTTAGCAAGTGGACATATTTGAAAAAAATCATCACATGTTTTTCTAGAAATGTAATTAAACTTTGTTGACAATATAGATAGTTTGTCCTTAGAAAGTGACCTAGTCTAAAATGCCAATCATTCACCTTATTAACAGACACAAAATTTATTGAAATTGAATCTGGGGCAAAGGGTTTTCCTGGTCCCTTAGGATTTTCAAGAACATAGAGTTCGTGGTGTATCTTAGCAAAACCAATCATCCTCATAGTGTGATTATCCTGTATCTCATAGATTTGATCAATAAACCTAATGGAACAATCAAATTTTATGGCTAGTTGAGATACTGAAATGAGATTGAAGTTAAATCCTGGTATGTATAGTAAATTATGTAGAATGAATGTAGTAGAAAATATGATAGTGCCTTTAATGTTTGCATAAATTGTAGTTCCATTAGATAACATGATAGGAATATCAGGAATAGTTCTATATGTAGCAAAATTCTCTAGAGATGAACTAATATGATTAGTGGCACCTGAATCTAAGACCCAAAGGACAAATCATAATTCTCTAGAGATGAACTAATATGATTAATGACACCTGAGTCTAAGACCCAAAGGACAAATTTTGGTAGTGATCTTAGGTTGCAGATGATACATGTGGATGTATTGGAAATGTGATGATGTTCAATGCTAGGGGTTGCAACTAACTGAGATTGCTAAAGAAGAGTCAGGATAGACTTATATTGCTCTTTGGTCAATTTTGGTAGTGATCTTAGGTTGCAGATGATACATGTGGATGTATTGGAAATGTGATGATGTTCAGTGCTAGGGGTTGTAACTAACTGAGATTGCTAAAGAAGAGTCAGGAGAGACTTATATTGCTCTTTGGTCAAACTAAAGCTAGAAGACCTGAAATTCCTTTTGGATTGTAAGTGCCTCACTTTCATTTGCTTTTTTAATTGTGTGACCTCTTCTACCACAATGTGTGCATTTCTTACTATTATAATGCTTGTCACATCCTTAGTCCATCTCTTGGCTTGATAATTTTGAGAATTTTTGTTGAAGGAACCATAATACACAATGGAAGAATCATTCAGAAGATTTATCGATGGATTATTGAATGACGAAGTAGTCATATTTGCTACTGAAAGTAATGACACTTCTGAAGCCATTACAGATGATGAATTCTTGCAAATTGAACAATATTAGAGTTGGCACAGTGGAGCTCTCTCGGTTAGAGAACTTCGATAACATATCAAGAAGTCGAATTTAAGCCTAACTCAACCTTACAAAACTAGCTTGTAAAGTGAGGTTTGCACCCATTTATAAACTATTGAAAGGCCTCATCTCTAGTCAATGTGGGAGCTCCAACACACCTTCTCATGTCGAGACTGCTCAACTCGTGTGTGAGACTATATTGTTTAAGGGTGATTCGATAGCGACTGAATAACGAGTGACCCAACAATCGTGTTTAGATAGACTCTGATACCATAACAAAGATATCATATTACCAACATGTTATGAAAAATAAAAAAAAAATGAACATAAATGAACGAAAAAGAACAAAGAATATGAGAGTGAAAATATATCTCTCTTTTTCTCTCGATGAAATAAAATAAAATACTTTGTATATGAAGTATATGAAATAACAAGATCATAACAGAATAGTTACTTTAACATGATTGCAAATAACTCTCGCATAATAATTATTTATTATCCCTTAATATACTCTAACCAAAATTGTTAATGATTCTTACGTAATAATTATTTATCATTTATTACACTTACTTTTATAAATATTGATGTTTAATAAGTTAAGTTTCATTACATATAATAAAAACAACTTTTGTGTATTAACCCCACATTGTAAACACATGTTGAGTTTATATCAAACTTCCATTCTTGAAATAAATTTCTATAATAGCAAGATAGGCAGGTTGGGAGTAGAAGAAATAGTTGGGTATGGATTCTCTAAAGTTCTATACTATAGCATTACAAAAATTCCTTTTATTTACTTAGCAATGTCGGCGGGAAGAAACTTAAGGAAACAATGATTTTGGCAACATGCCATAAATGAAATCAAGGACGGCAAGATTGAAAGATAAAATAATGCCTTTTGGGTAGAATGTCTTGTAAAATTAGTTTTTACAACTTAAACATTCTACTTCATGTACTTCTTTAGAGTATCCGCAAATGTAATTTGTGAAATTAAGAAGATATAACTAGAGTTTTATAAGATTGGGGTGGGGATGGAAGAAAGATAACACGAATTAATTGAAAAATCTTTGTAAAGTAATGGACGAGAGGAGATTAGAGATTAAATATATTAATTTATTTAATATAATACTATTAACAAAAGTAAAAGTGGAAACTTGAAACGAAACATCAAGGATTATAAAAAGAAATCATATATAGAATCTAAATACATCTTGTATGAGAAATAGAAATAACAATAAAACAATATTAATAATAATAATAATATTAACAATAATATAAATAATAAAATTAATTATTAATATTATACACAGAAAAATATATAGATAATTATTTACTAATATAAATCCTTAGTTAATTAGCTACAAATATTTTTTGGATAATTATTTTCGGATTAAATCTGATTATCTATGAAATTTTTTTAAGTAATAGATCCATAAATAAAATCGATAAATATTAAATCTATAGTTGATTACATATAATTGTTAAAAAGTTGACATAAAATTCTAAATTATTTTCAGTTTATTTAAAATAACTTTAATATATTATAAAATATATTACAAGTCAAAAAAGAAATATAATAAAAAATACAGTAAACAGATATCAATTCAATCTCCAAATTATTTTCCTTTTTATTTAAATTCTATACTACAAGATATTCCACATTTATAAACTTATTTCTTCATAGGCAGTTAAGAAAGTAAAGACCTTATTTTATATGATGGATATATATATATATATATATATATATATATATATATATATATATTTTTTTTGTCGAATTTAGCTTATGACACACTTAGTGCTCCTCTAATTATGAGATGAAATAGTATAGTATTATGAAATTGAAAGCAAAAGATGCAACTGATTAAGCTTTAGAATAAAAAGATGGTTGAATTAGAATGTCAATCAAGGCCATAAACAAGTAAAGCTTTGTAATAGTAACTAATAAATCAATTGGGATATGAAAACCTGCCACATGAGTCATGCATCTATTTCAGCAAAAGAATAAAGCTAAAGTACTTTCCTTCTTTGTACGGACAATTTAGTCGATGTGATTGGATGGACTCAATGAGCATGCAAATCTTGCATGCTGGTTAAACAACATCATTAATTCCCAACAATTTTTACTGCTCAACTTTATTAAAACTGAGTAAGTCAAGACCACTTTATTCGTTTTGATGAGCACTGTTTTCTTAACTTGAACCATTTTCACATTTGACATGGATAAAAGTGATAGGAATTTTTTAATTGTAACAAAAAGTAAATTTATTTCTTATAAGAAAAAACAAATTTAAGGTATACTTGTAATTTTTAATTGATTAGTAAACAATAAAATGTTATTTTCAGTAAGTAAATGATAATTGTAATTTTCTTAAAAATTATTTTAGTTCTTAGCATTAATAATTTTAAACATTTCTAATTAGTATTTCATTTACAATTTGTAAGTTGCAATTGCAAATTTGTTTCATGCACTGAAAGATAAATCAGCTATACCCCCATGAAAAGTTGTTAATGATGAACCTTTTCCCTTAACTTCTCTCCAGGGGTATAAAGATGGGTGGTGGTAGTACTTGTCTCGGAGGGTCCATATTCACTGCTTTTGTGGGTCCAATTTCAAGAAAGAACGGTTTAACTTGGAGCTTTAATTCTGCCACTATTTGACCCTTTTAAGAGTTTCATAATAAAAAGATATACATCTTTCTGAATTGTAGCTTATACTTGCCTTTAGGTGTTTCTTTTTTTTAACAAGCCAGTGAAAAATAATTTATGTTTAGGAGAGGTCAAGGGACTTGGGGAGGAGGGAAAAGGAATTAGAGTAAAAATAAAAACATAATGAAATAAAATTAACATATTAATTCTACTTTTTCTCATTGCTAGATTATATAATAAAAGTGGAATTTTGAACATATATAAAATATTTCACCCCAAAAAAATATACATAAATGATATTACGAAAATGTCTTTGTTTACAATGTTTTGGTGCATGCACCCAACTCAAAGGAGACATTGGTTCAAGCCACTTACTTTCCTTTAGAGAATGTTTTGGCATTAAATTTCCCTTTTTTAATCTTGTTAAAAGTATAAAACTCACAACTTTAAGATAACATGAAAAGAAACACCTCCCAAAGTTACTGAGGAAAATTGTTTTAACATTCAAATGTTTATGAAATTGGATGCATAACTTTTCTCATAAGCATCCCTAAGACATGGGATTTCCTAATATATATACTCGATTTAAAGTATATAGTAATTTGGTTACCTGATTTAAATGTTAGTGGAAGCTGTAGATAGTAATTTGAGGTATTTAAATTTGTTCAAACTCATTAAATAATGAAAAGTTAGTTTGTTTTATTACATCGAACTTCTGTTGATATTTACTTGTTACATGGTTATACATTCATTGGTCTTAGGTCATAAACCATAATTAATTTAATTAACCTTAATGATGATGTATTGTTCTGTTTCATCCAAAAGGGATTACATAGTAGTAGTGTAAGTGTTGTAAAGCGAGGGAGAAAAGGGAGAAAGTTTGTGTGATGAATGAAATAGTAAGTGTTGAGTGTTTAGGTTAAAGATGTAATCTATTTACGTGTGGAGGCAAGAAAAAGCAAAATGGAAAGGCAAACAAGTTTAGGGCAGCTTGACGCAGAAGCTTGAGAGAGATAAAAGGTTTTCTCTCTCCGGTGTCCGATGTGGTGCATGGTGTGGTAGAAGATGCATATATGTATGCATGGATGTATATAGATAGATGGCATTGAATAGAGAGCGATAGAGATATTAAGTGTAAGGCAGAAGAGGGTGTTTTACACACGAAAACACACAGAGACCACAGGACACGCAAAGATAAAAAGGCGAGGATCATAGGAAGCAAAAGCCCTCTCTCACTCTCCTAGACTCTTCCACGTTCCCCAAGGAAAGTACCCATCGAGCAAACAAGAGAACAACTCTATTGGGAAAGCCACTTAGAGATGAGAGTTCCCTCATCCCCACAGCCCAACACCCATTCTCCCAACCCAAACCTCCTCCTCCACACCCTCCCAAACACCACCACCACCACCAACCCCACCTTCACCTACGAACCCACCTCCGTCCTCGACCTCTGCCGCAGCCCCAGCCCCGAAAAGAAGCCAACTGTCCCCAAGCCAGAACCACAACACAACATCACCACCACCACAACCACCACCAATACCACCACCAACAACCTAGAATTGGACGATCATGTCTTGCCAAATTCAGATTGGTGGGAGTCCATCATGAAGGACCTAGCCTTACCCGAAGATTCTCCCACACCCCTCTCCAAGCCTAACAACATCAACCCATGCATCCCTGATTTTCCACCTTCTCATGACCCGCCCTTTGATCACCCTCCCGACTTCACCTCGCTTTCAGAAATTTACAACCAAACCCTCCCCTACAACTACACCACCACCACCAACGCTTTGGACCATTCCTTTCACGATCTCAACCACCACCACCACAACCCCACCAACAACGTTAACAACAACTGGGACTTCATCGAAGAGCTTATCCGCGCCGCCGATTGCTTCGACAGCTGCCACTTCCAACTCGCTCAAGCCATACTCGAACGCCTCAACAGCCGCCTCATTCGCTCACCCATGGCCAAGCCGCTCCACCGAGCTGCCTTTCACTTCAAAGATGCTCTCCATTCCATTCTCTCCGGTTCCAATCGTGCCGCTTCCAATCGCCTCTCCTCCATGGCTGAGATTGTTCAGACCATCAAAACGTTCAAGGCCTTTTCGGGAATCTCTCCCATCCCAATGTTCTCTATCTTCACCACCAACCAGGCCTTGCTCGAAACCCTAAACGGATCCTCCTTCGTCCACGTCATCGATTTCGAAATCGGGCTCGGAATCCAATACGCCTCTCTAATGAAAGAGATCGCAGAGAAGGCCGCCGGCGCTTCGCCGCTCCTCCGCATCACCGCAGTCGTGCCAGAGGAGTACGCCGTCGAGAGCCGCCTTGTCCGTGAGAATCTCAACCAGTTTGCGCATGACCTCGGGATCCGCGCCCAGGTGGACTTCGTCCCTCTTCGGACCTTCGAGACGGTGTCGTTCAAGGCAGTAAGGTTCGTCGACGGCGAGAAGATTGCGGTGCTACTGTCCCCGGCGATCTTCTGCCGCCTTGGATCCAGCGGCGCCAGCGTCGGTGCGTTCCTCGCCGACGTGAGGAGGATGGCGCCCGGAGTGGTGGTGTTCGTGGACGGCGAGGGGTGGACGGAGGCCACCGCTGCGGCGTCTTTCCGACGCGGCGTGGTGAACAGCTTGGAGTTTTACTCAATGATGCTGGACTCGCTGGATGCGTCTGTGGCGGCGGGGGGAGGCGGCGAGTGGGTGAGGAGGATCGAGATGCTTCTGCTGCGGCCGAAGATCTTCGCTGCGGTGGAAAGCGCAAGGAGGAGGACGCCACCGTGGAGGGAGGCATTCTACGGCGCCGGAATGAGGCCGGTGCAGCTGAGCCAGTTCGCCGATTATCAAGCGGAGTGTTTGCTGGCGAAGGTGCAAATCAGAGGGTTCCACGTGGACAAACGGCATGCTGAGTTGGTGCTGTGCTGGCACGAACGAGCCATGGTTGCCACATCAGCTTGGCGGTGCTAGAACAATAATAGATTATAGAAGAGAAGAAGTAAAATAATCCAACGACACCAAAACCTTATTATTTTACCTGTTTTAGAATGTGAACTTTATTATCAAGTTCACTTTGACAAAGATTGTAGTTTAACTGTAATTTAGTTTATGATGAAAAGTTTGAAATGAAAAAAAAAAAAAACTGGAAAGTACATAAACTTGTATTTTCTCCAGACTTTTTTGTTTATGTAATGTAGATAAATTGTGGGGGTGTCTGTATTCAATTTGTTTGAGAAGAGTTACCATGTAATGCTCGCTGGATTCATCTGGCTTTTCATTCAAACCATTTGGAAATGAATAGTTCTATCTTATGGCTTATGTGTGGAATACTTTGGTGCAAAAGTCAGAGATAAATTGCACCACACGTGCATGATGATGATAATAGGCATATTCAATGAAGAATACTAGTTCAATAGGCTGCTGAATTTCTCGTTTTGTTATGAATGGCATGTATGTGATATGTTGTAAAAAGCAAACTGCGACGGTTGTTGGAAGTGACATGATTTGGCAAAAGCATCTATACAATGCAAAAGGAAGAAAAACAAACACCAAGGATTTGTGATAGACTCGTAGTGTTGTGTTTTCTGATTAAGTGAGCACCGTCACTTCCAGATGAAGGTTTTGAAAACCCTAAGATTTTAGTTTTACTTCACAAGTATTCCAAGACATGATAGAACTGGAGAAAGCTGGATATGGAAAAAGAGATGGAACTGACACTGATAATGGGACAACGATTCTTGCCTACCTAGCCTATGCAAAGTATTAAACAATTTTGTGAATACACTGAGACGTCTAACTTTTCTTACTAAAAAGGGCTTTGTTAATCTATATAAATAAATACTAATGGTTTTAAAAAATGGATAAAACGATTGATTTGAGATTTAACCATGTAATAGTTGTTAAATAAAAAATATAATTTTAATCTTAAACATAATATATTAAAAAATAAATACACTTAATATAATATTTATAGCTTCTACTCTCACTTATAATGCTGATAAAAAAAATACTCTCACTTATAATGTTAAATAATAAATTTTAATTGAAATTAGTTTTTTTCTAGTTATAAGAACTAGAAAAATTGATTTTAAATATGAAAGAAATCTGAATTCGTATTTGAGAGATTAAAAAGCATTTAAGTTTTCTTATGTCTTAATTTTTTCTTTCAAAAACTTTGCCGCAGTTCTACATGACATATTCAAAATCCGTACATGAAGTGATTATTGTTCTAGTTAAAATTTCTTTGGGATTAAAACTACTTGTCTTTATAGTTACAAGCTTTATTTTTAGAACAAGAAAGAAAGAAAAAGTTTAAGCGTTTAAGATGTTGCAATTTGTTAGTCCTATAATGAAGTTGTTAAATTTGTTGTAATTGTAATAGTTTTGTATTTTTCTCATTTAGTTGGAGTTATTGATATATTATCATGAACTTCACCACGTTATTTTTTTTTTTTTTTATTTTCCTCCAACCTATGGAGAGTATGATATGTTAAAAATTTTGAGGAGATGGAATAGGATGTACAATACGTTTATATTGAGAAGGTTAAATCGCATGAGTCAAAGGTTTGACTTGTAAAATTTCATAGAGTCGCTAATGAATATGAACTCGAAAAATAACTGGATAACATCTGGATTGGAGATAAAAAACTTCACATTAATATGCTAAAATATAGACGTCAAGAGTGGAATACGAGTAGAAGTTGAAAATATGAAAATGGTGACAATGAAAAGAGAAAGGCAAGCAAGTTAAACTGGAGAAAAAATAATAACAAGGTCTGGAGAAGGAGATCAAAAGAATGGTCATATGCAAAGGTGGTTAGAGATGAAACAAAAAGTGAAGATAAACAAGAAGAATGGAAAGGGGAACAAATGTGGGTAACAGAGGAGAAAAAGGATTGGTTGAAAATAAGTTTAGTAGGAAGGTTACAACATAGGGATGAGTTGGAAAATCTACAGGAAAGCTTTATTCTAAATGAGGTTGGCTTTATTTTTTTTAAGATATACAGGCGACAATGTTGTTCTAATGGCAGGAAGAAAAATAAGGATTTAACGAAAGTCGTTGAAGACAGCAGGGCATAGTTGGAATCAATATTTGAATCTAAAACACACTAAGAAGAACATATGTATTTAGGTAACAATATCATATGGGTCAGGATACGGGGCTTGCGCCTATTGGTGTGGGGGTTGAGAATGCTTTAAGAAAGTCATTGCTCTAGCGGGAACCTTAGTTTCAATAGATAAAGAAAAAAAAACATAATGGAAAAATCTTGAATATGAAAAAGTATAGGTCAGGCTTCCATTATATGTTAATGGAAAAGAATATATGTGTTCTAATAAAAGAAGTAACGATCTCAGTTGTGTCTCAACGATGTTGGTGTGAACAGGAAGAGGAAGGTAGTAACGATGATGTATCTCCAAAAGCTTCTATCTGTAAAGGTTTGTTTGGATTATCATAGTCTCAAAATGTGGTAGTTCTGATGATTTTGATCAAGGCGATAAAGCAACACTAAGGAAAAAGGTTACGAGTTTCTTGCCAGAGGAACGACGATAAGAGTTATTCCATGGTGTTAACTCGGTCAGGAGAACTCAAAATTCTAACTTGGTGAGCCAACAACTCGATGATGTGGTGAAGAGTTAGAGCAACATTAATTACACAAGGCTCGAGGAGCAACAGAGCCAGTCTGACAAAGACTCTTTGTCAATGCCTCGAGAGGTGCAGAAGCTAACTGATTCTTTTTTGAGAGACAAATTAATATGCCTTCGAAAGGGCCTAAGCAAAGTCAAGCGGGAAGAGCAACTTCATGTTGGGCTTATCAAATTGATTCAAGCCCAACCAATGCCTTCAGACCAAATTGAGAATATGTGTTACTCAAGAAATATTAGAGTCATAGCCCATGGTATACAAGAGAGTGAACACGTAAACATTCTGAGCGAAACTAGGGCACAATCGATTGGGCACGGGGGGTGACCTAGATGATGTTTCTCTAAGTGTCATCAAAGATGAAGAAGAACAACAATCCGCAGTGGGTGAAGAAGTAACTATGAAATTAGTCAAAGTCAGCAAGATCAATCCCAAGGTGATGCTTAAGCGGAGCTCAGTACTCAAAGGTGAAAGCTCAAGGCCAAGAGAAACAAACGATGAAACCTCCCAACATGCTAGTTTGCATCATCGACAGTCTCAAAGGTATGTCCTTAATTCCCCGTCTTGTGAATGATATTGACATACACAATTGTAATAGGCTATTTTGGATTAGAAATGGTTTTGACGAGGCTACGAGATTGTGGAACATAGGAAACCAATAACTTGATGAATGTGTAATTAGACAAATTGAAGATATGGATAATAAGGAAACTGGTAAGGGTAATAGTATAGGAGAGGGGACCCCACATCTTTGAATTATAAACATAATGAGTATTAACATAAGGGGCCTAGTGAGTGGAGAGATAGAAATATATTAAGAAGAATGTGTCCAAAGAAGAGTTGGACATGGTATGTATTCAATAACTAAATTAGAATCAATATATCTGAGTCTGTGTAGGGGGTTGTGGGGTAATAATATAGTGGACTGGAAAAACACTACAAAACAAAGTAGGTGGGATCCTAACAATTTGGAACATGATGAATTTTATTCTCACACACTTTGAAATTGTGAAAGGATTCATAATAACTAAAGGGAAATGGAAAGAGTGTAATCACTTGGTCACAATAGTAAATGTTTATTCTCCCTGTGTTTATAGTGATACGGTTGCTATGTGGAGGAACTAATCGTTAGGAAAAGGAAAGATGAAAATAAAGTCTAATGTGTCATAGGAGACTTTAATGCTATAAGAAAACCACATGAAAGAAGGGGAGTTAGTTGGAAAGTTAAAGGAGGCAGAGAGATTACGGCATTTAATATGTTCATTGAGAGAATGGATCTCAGTGATATCTCTATGATTGGGACAACGTATAACACTACAAGAAAAAAACTATTTAGAGATCAATATTTAGCTACCAAATAAATGGTTGTTAATTGTGACTAAAATAGTCACCAAATTAAATTTTGGTTGCTAAATAACTACAAAATAGAAGTAATGATTGAATTTAGTGACCGATTAAGTCAAATAATTGGTATCTAACATTAGATACCAAAATTTTAGTAACTTATGCCATTAGATTCTAAATTGGTATCTAATTAAGTTAGAGACTAATTTAGAATCTAAAGGTATAGGTCACTAAAACCTTGGTAGCTAATGTTAGATACCAATTATTTGACTTAATTGGTGACTAAATTAATCATTACTTTTATTTTGTAGTTATTTAGCAACCAAACTCTAATATGGTGACTATTTTAGTCACAATTAGTAACCATTTTATTTGGTAGCTAAAAATTGGTCTCTAAATAACATTTTTCTTGTAGTGTAGATAGATTAGATAGAGTTTTGTTGTCATCACAATCCAATAATTGGCCTAAAAGTAAATAATAAATTATGGACAAATCTATATTAGATCACTACGTCATTATTATAAAGCATAAAGTTATCGACCGCGACCCTAAACCATTCAGAACTCTAGATGTTTGGAGGATCATGCTGGATTTATAGAGACGGTTAAGAGAATGTGGGAAGAATACCAAGTTAATGGAACTGATATTTGGATAATGAAGGAAAAACTTAAATGTTTGAAAAGTGAATTAAAGAAATGAAATAAAGAGATTTTTGGAGATATTAATACTAAGAAACAACAAATCATCACATTTATTAGAGCATTAGACTTGGAAGATGAGAATAGTAATTTGCAATAGGATGAAAAGAATGAAGCTTATGGTAGAACTAAAATTGGTCATTTTCCAACTTCAGGTTATAAATAAACAAAAAAACAAGAGCCAAATGGTTGGAAGAAGGAAATTTAAACACAAAGTATTTTCACATAATACTCAAATGGAGAAGACTTAAGAATAGTATTGGAGAGGCATACATTTAGATAACAAGTCGTGTGACAAACCCGTCAAAATAAAGTGGAAATTAGAATTCAATTTAAGATTAGATTTAGTGAGCATAATAGGGTTAAAATAAAGCTCGGCAACATTGAATTTCCTAGAGCTAGTGAAGCTAACAATGAAGACCTTATAAAAGAAATTTCATAAGAAGAGGTAAAGGGTGCAATTTTGGAATGTGACGAGTCTAAAAGTCCAAGTATAGATGGGTTTAATTTAAACTTCATTAAACAATCATGGCAAATCCTTAAGGACAATATCACGAGAGTGGTGAGAAACTTCCATATGTTTGGGTCAAGGCTTAAAGGAACCAATGTTTCATGTATAACCATCATCCCAAAGGTAGATAATCCACAAAAGCTAGATGAGTATAGGTCAATATCCCTTGTTGTCATTTAAAGTAGATTTTGAGAAGGCTCACGACACGGTCAATTAGGATTATTTAGTTTATATGATGAGGGATGTTAGGATTTAATTCTAAATAGATTAAGGGTTGCCTAATATATTTAACTGTGTCAATCTTAGTAAATGTCAGTCCAACAACTGAGTTTAAATTTGAGAAAGTTCTTAGACAAAGGGATTCTCTAGCCCTGTTTCTATTTTTGATTGTTGTAGAAAGACTATTAGAAGTTATGATGGAAACTGAAAAGAAAGACCTACTCAAGGAGTTAAAAATAGAAAGAAATAAAGTAGACTTAATCATGTTATAATTTGCATAAAATGTTCATGTGTAAAGATAATGTTCAAAACATTATAACCATTTAGGATATATTGAAGTGTTTTGAGATAGCATTGAGACTTATAGTTAACTTACACGAGCTCTATTGGATAGATAGGGGTTGATTCAATAAAAATACAATATATACGATTATACTACATTACAATATCATGAAATAACCGTTTATGTATTTTAAAATTTTCTTTTTTCTCATTATGTAATCAAAATCTTAATTTGAAACAAAAACCTCAACTAACATTATTGTAAAAATAATTTCAATTAATGATAATCTAAATAATTATGATTGACTTAAATTGAAATAATTTTGACTAATGTCAATTGAGAAAAAAATTATCAATGCTAGTTGAAAAGTTTTGATAAACTTTAAGTGAAAATTAAATCAATCTATATTAGTTAAGAAAGATAATTTATGTTGATATTTAAATAATTTTTATATTTGATCTTAATTGAAAATTTTAGTTTAAATCAGAAATTTAAGATTTAACAAATTTGAATTGTCTTTATTAAAAAACATACGAAGAATAAATAATTTAAAATAAAATCCATTCAAATTCAATATATTTAATTATTTTAAGAATTATGAAATTATCAATCCCAACTTAATATTAGAACTAATACAGCAGAATTCAATAACTATTTTGAGTTATCGGTATAGGTTTCTATTCTCATTAGAGAGATTTGAAGAATGAAATTTGGTAGATATAATGATACTTTCACTTGCATCAATTGAATTTAACCATATTATATTGTCATACACCAACCATCCTTTAATATCCTTATTTCACAATGATAAACACGTGTGTCTGGTTTGGCTGAGTAGGTTTCAGGCTTCTCCATATTTTTCTCCCTCTTTATCTTTTGTAAATAGTTCTTATTTTGTATGTAGGTTGGAATACTTCTGTTATATAATATTTTTTTTTCTCTGAGAAAAAAAAAACTTTGATGTGGAAATCTTAAGCAGAAAATGTCTTCAATTTGTGGCTGAGAAGTGAAGGGCATTTAAAACACACCTCACCAACAGCACATACATATATGGAACAAACGAGGACACATTTCCTTCTCAAAAGCATAAATTAAAGAGAACATCTTAAAAAGGTTTTGTTGTGAGTCGATTGGACTGAGGGCATTCATAAATGCAATATAAAAATTGAATAATGATATATATAACCACTTTATTTAATTATTTGAAAAATACCATTGACTAATTCAATTATTATTATTATTATTATTATATTACTATAAGAAGTTAATTGATTGTACATTGGGAAAAAAAGTCGTTAAACCGTATTTTTTTTTATGAGAACTAGAGTTTATTTATCTATTCTTTCATATACCTTTTATCTATTACTTTCCTAACCCACGCATCAGTTATTATTCGTGCTCGTTTTGAGATGCTCTGGCCTTCAAGGCATAAGAAAAAAGTTAAACATTTAAATTTATAATATTCTAAGATTAAATTTTATCACTGGGATAACGTATAGGGCTTTGCTATTGACACAAAATTTCTATTGAAAAATTGCCACCTTTCCAAAAATTGTTTTTGTTAAACATTTGACACTCCGCAGTACAAAAAGTTCTAGTATCACGACTAAATGCACAATTAAAACATATTTTTATAATATGTAAAATATTGATGAGATTCATCAAAAAATATTTGTTTCTATTGTATATGTAGACAAAAGATATATAACGATGTATATATTAATAATATTTCTCAACATATATACAATAAAAGTTCCTTTATGTTTTGTGATATGCCAAACGTCAAGATATTTCTTGTCAAAAACCACATCTGTGAAAAGAAGTTGGTTTACATAGCAATTTTCGGGGTACTAATAGCAATATCCTAACTTTTGATAGGGATGATCGGTTCATCGTAATTGGGCTTCGATTTTAATTGATATCTGGGTGGACCTTTCTTCAATCAAATGGCTGCATGGACTTTGGAAAGCTACGGTTTCACTCTTGAAACAAAAGCGTAATTGCGTTTTTAATTAAGCTTTAGCATTGACGTTTGGTTAATAACGTAAAAGAAGAGCATTGATGTTTGATCAAAGTTTTATCATAAGTTAATTTTAGTCTCACTAATGTCAATTACAATTACTTTTCAATCATAATTCTTGAATTAATCTATGATTGGATCACTGCATCAGTTTAGTGTTAATGTTAATTCTGATAAAAATAATTTTTAACATAAATACAATCCCTTTTTCATGAATTAATTCAATAATTGATAACATCTGCTAATTAAATTTAACGTATTTAAGTTCATGTATGTATCAGCTCAGCAAACAATTAATACTTGTATTGATATCCTTAATTATCATATATTATTTAGGAGTTAAAGATAAAAATAATTTAAATACACATTTTTTCTTTATTTTTCTAAAATATTGTCTAGCAAATAATTTCTAAAATATTTAGGAGTTAGTTCCAATTTCTGTCATATGCTACAATCTATAAACTATTGTTCATAGTCATTGTAATTTCTTGTGCGTGGGGCGGCATTGAAGGGGTTGAATAGGGAAGGTAAAATACAAAGGTTGTATTATATACCAGAGAAGCCGAATCATTCACACATAAGCACGTTTTGTCTCTTTGTATAAAGTTTCTCTCATAATTCTTGTAACTTGTAGCTTTTACTATTGATTCTAAGTGTGAAAAAGGGTAGGGTTGATTTAAAATATTTGGATACAACTTAATAAAAAATGAGGTGGCTTTGTTTAATGAAACAAATAATAAATTTGAGTAATTTTTTGTTAATATATTTGATTGATTTGATTCAATTAGTAAAGGCTGATACATTGTTTTGTAGTGTAATGTAAAAATTGTCTTTAGGGGTATTTCTTTTTAAATATAAGTATTTTTTGTTAAAAAAATTAGTTGAAGAAAATGAAAATAAAATATTTCTTAAAAGCTATTAATGATTTAAAAGTTTTAATTATTAGTTGTCAATAATATTTATAAATAATTGAAGAAAAACTCAATAAATATAATTATTTAAAAAATCAAATTTGATTTTTTCACACGCCTAGCACGATTCATTTTTTTTTCCATGGTAGTAGGCTATGCCTTCTAGTTGTAGAACTGCATGGTCAGTGTTTCCGGTAACACAAACCGAATTCTGGACTGGATTTATTTTTCATTAATATATAATATAATATAATATAATAAATAAATATAATATTTATTTTATAAAATATAATAAATATATTAAATAATATAATAAAAATATAAATAATTTTAATAAATATTTAAAAAATAATTTAAATTTATTTATTTAAATACAATAAATATTACAAATAAAATATAAAAAATGTAATAATTATTTAATAAATAATTAATTAGTTTTGTGATGAATTAAAATATTGAATATTAATGTTGATTTAATTACAGTTAATACGGATCATGTCTATCTCTAAGTTACAACAAAAATATTAAAACATGTTCATTCACATTAAACATTTAAAAATAATATTTGAATTTGATACAAATGCAACACTAAATTCTTGATGTAAGAGATGATGAAACCAATAAAGGTTTGAATTAATCAAAAAAATTATCGTCATACTAGACGAGAAGTGGTGCCATTGTGGTTAGATATTCGAGACTCATCTTCTTATCTATAATTCTTTATATTTTTGTAAACTGTCATGAATCAATAAATTATTTACTTATCAATATTGTTTTGATCCAAATTAAAATTTTTATTTTTTTCTTTTTTATTGTGAGTTTTATTTAATTATATTTAGATCCTTATGTATTTATTAACTTTAATTAAACATGTAATAATAAAAAAAAAATTATTTTATATATGTCTTACATTTACACATTTTAAAGAGTATAGTAATGAATCTTCTAATCTCTTTCATCATATTTATTAAACACAAATTTTATAACCCGCATTTATCATATCTTACAAATATAATTTTACAACAAAAAAATAACTCTTTTACTTAATAAATTTTTTCATTAATTTGTGATGTAACATATTTTTAAATTTTTTTAAAAAATTTTAAATATCATCTACATTTGTTACATTTTAATTACTTAATATATTTACAAAATTTTACATTTTATTATTTAAAAAATATTTAGATATAATTTTCATTTTCTGTTTTTACCATAATAAAATCAACATTAATATTTAATATTTTAATTCATCACAAAACTAATTAATTATTTTCTAAAATAATAATTACGTTAATATTATATATTATTTGTAACATTTATTATATCTAAATAAATAAATTTCAACTATTTTTTAAATAATTATTAAATTTATTATATTTTAATTATAATATTTAATGTATTTATTATATTGTAATAAATATATTTCATTTTTTAAATAAGTATTGTATTGTATTTATTTATTATATTATATATTAATTGACAAAAATAAAATAAAAATCCAGTCCGAAATTTGATTCTAGGAAAACCGAATTCCAGCTATTTTGTGATGTGATGTTAAAAGATTATTTCCATTGTTAAAATTTGATTCCAAAGAAATCGGATTCTGATAAAAAAATAATAAATCATTATGTAGTTCTGTAATAAAATTTCACACTATGCTATCACTGAAAATAAAAAAATGAATAGTGTGAGATATCCATTAAATTATAAGATTTAGAATTTAGAGTTTGGAAATCTAAACAATATCGATACTAGTGATTCTAGATGGTAGAGGAACATTAAAATGTATGTAATAAAGGAGAGAAAGGTAGGTGGTTTGATGACAACATTAAATGGGATGATAGGTACATGCCATAATATTAAGTTTTGAGAGGAGGCATGGCTAAAAGATGGACCTTCCAAGAATTCATGCAAATTCAAATAAGGGAAAATCAGAGTTTGGATAGAGAATGTCTGGAATGAAAATGGAGTTGGAGAAGACCACGATCTATATGTATATTTTTAAGTAGAGGTGACTCAAGGTTTAAACAGATACAACAATTGTTTTAGGTTTTAAAGTCTTAAAAACTTCAAAAAATTTAATATTTATATATTATTATAAAATAAAAAAATATTTAATTTTAAAATTATATTTAAAAAATTAATTAAAAATTTAAAATATTTTAACTGAGTTTAAGTTTATATGGAATGTTATAAATATTATAAATATTATTTAATGACTTTAAATTTATATTGGTACTATAAATATAATTTAATAAATAATATTCTTGAAATTTTTTTATAATAAATTAATAATATTTAAAAAAAATTAATCAGTCAATGAATCCCAAAAATCAAAACTTTCTAATTTTTCTATCTCTTCTCTATATTTCAACACATTATTTTTTTATAAGTTATTTCATTATCTAACTGTCCCACTTATCTCATTCTTTCTTCACTTTATCTCATTTTACAATGTATATTTATATGGGTATTCATATTGGGTATTTATGCGCAGTGTCTTTATTTAAAGACTTGGAGCGGCCCAAGATTAGATTGATATATGCATTTATGTGCATGTTCATACTGTGAATTTATGCACGTGTCTTTATTTAGAGACTTGGAGCCATGAAAAGATTGATTGAAGAAGAGTTTGTATTCACTTTTGTTCTTAAATTATAAAATTATAAATATTTGATTTTAAAATTATTCTGGAAAGATAAACAAGACTTTAGGAGGCCTAAAGCAAATTAAAAAAAAATGAGTTTTTTTAAAATAATTTTAAAAAAATATTTTATACTGTGCATTTATGCGCATGTTCATACTATGTGTTTATGTGTGTGTCTTTATTTAGAAACTTGGACCGTAGATTGACTAAAAAAGAGTTTGTGTTGACTTTTATTCTTAAATTATAACATTTTAAAATATTTAATTTTAAAATTATACTAAAAAATTAAACAGTAATGGCTAATTTTTTAAAAAATGTCTTATTTTTTTAATTTCTTTTAGGCCTCCTAAACTCTTGAACTGTTACTGTTTTCAATTTTTTCAAGGGTGTGTAATAAAAAGAAACAAAGATGATGAGTGGGTGTTGAGAGTGAGAAACGATTTTAGTTATACAGTATGGTTTACCTATAAGAAGATAAGGCAACTTATAAGAAGATAAGGCATGAGGAAGAGGCATATACTAAGCTATGGAGAATTAAAACACTACCCAGGACCCAATTCTAGTGAATGATTGGATAACAACATTTGATAAGTTACATATTAGAGAATATTAGTTAACAATAAATGTGTTATGTGTAATAAAAATAAAAATAAAATATATAAGTCCTTTATTCTTTATTTGTGAGATATCAAGCAAAATATAGAAAATGAGCCATAGGTGGACAATTAACCAACATGTACATCATGATATATGTGTGGAGAAATTTTTGGGTGGCTATAATATGGTGCATTTGGAACCATATTGTAGAGAAATTCAGCATAATTTAGACTCAAATTTGGGCATGGAAATAAAGCCACTTTCTCTTTGATTAGTGTCTAAATCCAACACTATGCCTAAAATTCACCAACTAAGCAACAAATAATAACTTGAAAGCATTTTGGAAAGAAAAAGAATAGCTAGCTCAAGTTAGTAGATTTATTGTTTTTGTATAGTTAACTGGACTCATGGTAGAAAGGGTATGTTTATTGTCAAGTCATATACATGGTTTTTTTTGTGAAGGTTTGTTGTACCTGAATGATTGTGTTAGGTATCCAAGTATGAGTCTAAGTCTCACATTGAGTAGCAATGAGAAAGTTGAGCAACATATAAGAAAGAAGACCCACAAACCCAATGCCTTAAGGTTTTGGGTTGAAGGTGGTGTCATTCCCTTGTGTGGGTTTGGCTCAGTTCCCATTCTTGTGAGATCTCCCTAGTTTTGCCCCCTCGAATTACTCAACAAGTGGTATCAGAGCCGAAGGTTCGTACAAGTGCAGTTTGATCCCTGTATCGAAAGTCTTCCTGACGGAAGTGGTATCAGAGCCGAAGGTTCGTACGAGTGCAATTTGATCCCTGTATTGAAAGTCTTCCTGACGGAAGTTTCAGAGAAGTATGTCCCGTTTAAGTGTGTAAACGGCGGTACAAGTGAGGGTCGTTTGTGATTAAGGTACTCGTGTTGAAAATGCTTTCGCCCCCTCGGATTCTCCCAACAAGTGGTATCAGAGCCGATGGTTTGCGGCTTGGGCGAGTACAGTTTGACCCTGTATCGAAAGTCTTCCTGACGGATGTTTCGGGGAAGCGTGTCCCATTTAAGTATGTAAACGGCGGTACAAGTGAGGATCGTTTGTGATTAAGGTACTCATATTTGAAAATGCTTCCGCTTGAGGGGGTGTGTACCAATGTGGAAGGGACTCTCACTTCAGGGGGAGATTTGTTAGGTACCCAAGTGTGAGTCTAAGTCCCACATTGGGTAGGAATGAGAAAGTTGAGCAACATATAAGAAAGAAGACCCACAAACCCAATGCCTTAAGGTTTTGGGTTGAAGGTGGTGTTATTTCCTTATGAGAGTTTGGCTCAATTCTCATTCTTGTGAGATCTTTTCGATTTTGCCCCCTCAAATTACCCAATAGATTGTTGGTTTTTAACTCATACTTATATATGATAAAACTTTTCATACAAATCATCACAAATCACCTAAATCAAATCAATCACCACAACTATTAAATCACTCGTAAAAAAAGTCGAAACACTTAATCAATCATCTTTGGTTCGAATAAAAAAAAACTTGACATAACTACTTTTTTTGGTCTTAAATTTGTTTTCATATTCTTTTGAATTTTATTTTAAATGTATAATACAACTTTTTAAGTCTTAAAATAATATGCATATATTTTAAAATTTATTCATTTTATTTCTATAGCTATTAAGAAAATAAATATGTGCAACTCACTATCCCAACTCTACTTAAATTTGATCAAGTTGAATCAAACGGTCTTCCGCTGATAAAATGTTGACAAAATTATCGAAGCTAATCTACCACAATTGATTGAAGTGGGTCCAATTTTCTCACAAATTGAATCAACTTGTGTCACAATCGAAAAATAAAGAATATAATTCTTTTATGATATCTAATAAATTATAGATATTTTAATAATTTAAATAAATATAAATATCAGACGAAAATAAGTATGAGGAAAAATATAAGAATAAGGACGAAAATAGACAAATATATATTTATTTCTGTTTTATATTTAATTTTAGAACAATTAGATATTATATATATATATATATATATATATATATATATATATATATATATATATATATATATATTCATATCTACACCTACTTGATGCAAAGATTCCTATCAAAAGATGAGTTCTGAAAAATATATTTGTCATCCCATCATGTGAAGCTTTATAAAGCACACGGGAGTGATCATTTGCATGTTTTTTTAATTACTAATTTTCTCTCCTTTGTAATACTTTTCTTCTCAAAATACCCTGGATTCTAAAATTTAATTTTCACAGGTGATTTTGTACTACCCTTTTTGTATGTTGTTGGGTCTCTAATTTTATTGACCAAGATTTGTTTAATGCATGTGTTGGATTAAACATGTATGAGGGTACAGCTTTGGATTATCTATCATGCTCTTAGTCAAATCGCGTTTTTTCTTTTTCCTGTTCGTGGTTTTCTCTCTTTTGTACCTGAATTATGGTTGATGGGGTCACTTCGTAGACTTTTTTGGATACGTGTGTATATTTGGTTGAAAATTGTATGGAAATATAGCGTTAGTGTTAGTGTCATATTTATGTAAGTCCATTTTTTTTTTATATACTTCCATTCTTTTCATTTGAAACTGTCATTGGGATGACACTAGAAGAAATTACACTTGAACCAGATTTGTGTACGTGTACACCAATCAAATTAAATAGAGTGGTGATACGTTAACTTTATCTCATAAGTTTATTTCACACTTTTATATATTATTATCTTATTATTTATATAATATTTTATTAGATAAAGGAAGTGTTAAATGGATGGAACGAATGAATAGTGAAGTTAAGATATGATTTCTGAATTGATTATCAAAATTTTTTTTTTCTACAGTTTTGAAACTGTACTCTCTAAAACATATTCACTAAATATTATTAAGATGTATTACCCTGCAGATACTTTATTTTTACTAACTAATTAATATGAATCACTTTTTAATTTATTAT
>Ga0209700_102928_pt1 | contig 33650 bp, 13 predicted proteins | sample SiratroredBW_FD_187528 | JGI IMG/M metagenome (GOLD analysis project Ga0209700, IMG submission 187528) | Root nodule microbial communities of legume samples collected from California, USA - Siratro red BW (SPAdes) (version 2) | ecosystem: Host-associated > Plants > Roots > Nodule | place: USA...
GAGGCTCACTAAAAACACTTGGAAATTGCTCAAGTGTGGGATACTTAACACAAGGCAAAGAGGTCTCTATTTATAACCTCCAAAGGCTCCTCCACCTTGTATTTTAAGCAATGTGGGACTAATTTGATGAATATTGGTGGCTGGAATACTACATCATAATGATGAGGAAGAACCCTAATAGTGGAGTAGGACACACACACCCCCAAACACTATTACCATCAGTGTAATCGTTTCAGCCCATGACTATCAATAACAACTATTTCTTTCAGAACCCTTCATCCTCCTTTCAAACGATTGTTTTCATTCTTGGTCTCCCTTTTGTAAGTCAGATTTTGTGACTATCTCCTCTTTCATCTACCAACAAATGGAGATATGGAGATGGGTTCATTAATGTCTCACTTTTTCTTCCATGTAATTGTTGGTTCTGAATAATATGTCACGAGTTAAATGACGTTCGTTATTTCTACAACTTCGCATACCTCATGCTAAGTTTTGATAATACAATATTTGACTTGATAAGAAAAATATAATTAATGTGTGGGTTCCGAGGCATGATATATAATATAGAGAGAAAGAGGGGAGGGGAAGGTGAAGAGAGCTTGTTCCACCTACATCTAACAATTAAGTCTTTTGAACCTCTTTATCTTAAATAGTGTATTTATTTTTTAAGTTAAAGTGAATTTTAAGATTTGACTTTATTTTATATATTCTAAAGTGCTTATTTTTTTATTGTGGAACGTAGAAATCAATTGTATGAAATTATTTTAACTTAATTAGTGATCCCGATATACACATAATTAGAAAAAAGAATTTTGTGTTCCAAATTTCTTGTCTGAAAAAAAGTCTAAATAGTGGATTTTGTATCTTCTTAGTCCCACCGCCTTCGTTCACATCTAAAAGAACTTTTTTCAAACACGAGATACTTACGAATTCCTCAAAGAATATCATGTCTTAGATTTTGATTTGAGCCTTGCATCAACATTTCATTATTTTAGGCTACGGCAAATCTGGGTGTGGTACACGAGTAGCATCTAGCAACCATTAAGAAGTATAATTGGATGGTAATGATTGGGAAAATGTTATGCTGGGTTAAAATTAATGAATTAATCTATAATTATAACACATTTGGAGGTAAGACAAGCCAAAACTTTTGTCACATGCGTCCATCACAAAATATTCAAAAAAATTATTTAAATTAAATTTTTACCAAAAACAAAAACTAGAACACTTGTCAGCATAGTAAATACTAATAGTGGTGGTCTTATTGTGAGACACGTGTCTCTCCAATTTGTAAGTCTTTTGTGTCTTCCTCAGTTTTTGTTCTTATATTTTCAATTTTCAAATTCAAAATTCAAAAGTTATGACATCCACTTCTCCAACATGTTCCTTTAAAACCATTTCAAACCCTAATCTTCAACATGTTCCTTCAAAACCATTTCAAACCCTAATCTTTATTCCAATTTCAAATTCTAGTAGGCCGAATCCACAAGCAGTTGAAGCAAAGGATGCAAGCCTCGATACTTGCAGCTCTCTATCAGGAGAGATGAAGAACTCGACACCCTCATCAAGGAGACCATTGCTGATGGTGGTGCCGTTTATGGCAGGTGGCGAAGAAGATCTAAAAGGTTTGACATTTTCCTACTTTTTACTACTGTTCTTAAAGAGCCTGAGGGCTGAGAACAATAATTGTTCTTGCGGAGTCTAAAGGTTGAGAACAAAGCTACAATGGGTCAACTATACTGATCCTAGTAAAACTCCAGTATCTAGTGTATGGGTTGAGGGTGATAGTGTTCTCCGGTCGCTGGTACTTGGCTCTCAGGGGTTTCAATTATCCAAATAAGATCTGAGCCAAAAGTCGTCTTTCTTTATTCCTACTTGCTATTTATACCAGTACGTGACAGGGGGCGTATCATCCCTGTGTCAGGAGGATATATTGCTTTTGCATGTCCTGTCAGGGGAAGACGTGTAGTCTCTACTACTAAAATTACTTTTTCCTGCAGCAGACGTGTGGTTTACTCATTTTTCAGATTTTTCAGGAGGGTATATGTCATTTATTGGAACTTGTTCTTGTGTGCAGAAGACAGGTGCTGGTTCCCAGTGCAAAGAGGTGAGAAACTGGTTCGTGAGAGGTTGTTGGATACTTTCCGGCCCATGCGAGTTCCTAGTTGTGAACCTATCATCCTGAAGGCCGAGTAGATGATGTATACCTCCTGGCTTGAGTATTGGGCATTGTCGGGCACTGTTCCTGGTGATCTTATAGTACATTAATTTCCTAGACTCTTATAATCTTTAGACTGCTAAGAGATTTTAGTTGTTGGAGTTCTCGGCCATATCTTCTGGCTCGTGTATTGGGGGTTGTCCGTCACTCTGCTGATGGCCGTAAATTGTGCAGAGATTGCACAATATTATTGTGAATAAATCATTATATTATTGCACGATTTAATTTAAGATATATGAAATCGTGAGAAGATAACACAAGTCAGTTAAAGAAATGAAATTGTGGAATAAATGTATAATTTTAATTAAGTAATTAATTGATTAATTGAAATCGTTAGGCTACTGAAGAGTTTAGGGTAATTAATTCTTCCACCTTTCCTCTCCTATCTTTCCGTTGTTGTATTAGGTTGTGCATATAAAATTAAATTATAATTAATACATATTGATAAAACCCTTTTGGAAATTTTGATGAAAATGAAAATGTAGTCATTGAAATTAATTAATTGTCATTTAAGTAATTAAAATAAATGTGAAATTAATTTGAATGGAAGAATATGAAGAAAAGTTACTTGTTTAATTTGAATGGTTTATATATAGAAAAAATTTAAATTATTTGAATTGATTAGTTTTTAAAATTTATTTACATTTTTTTCCTTCTTAAAAGTACTTACTTGAACTCTTTTTTTTTATTTTATAAAAATTCTGAAACTTATTTATATTTTTATAAAAAATTACAGCAATGGTTATTTTTATAAAAGAAAAAAATCAGACTGGAAGTAGTTTTAAGAAGAAAAAAAATTTAAATAAGTTTGGAAATGTTTATAAAAGAAAAGAAAAAAGCAGTAGTTTGAGAATTTTTATAAAATTACAACAATGGTTATTTTTATAAAAGAAAAAAATAAGAGCATAAGTAGTTTTAAAAAAGAAAAAAATATAAATAAGTTTTAGAATTTTTATAAAAGAAAAAAAAGAGTCTAAGTAAGTACTTCTAAGAAAGAAAAAAAGGTAAATAAATTTAAAAAACTAATCTATTTAAATAATTTAAATTTTCTCTATATATAAACCATTCAAATTAAAACGGGTAATTTTTCTTTATATTCTTTCATTCAAATTAATTTCACATTTATTTTAATTACTTAAATGACAATTAAAATTTCAATGACTACATTTTCATTTTCATCAAAATTTCCAAAAGGGTTTTATCAATATGAATTAATTCTAATTTAATTTTATATGCACAACCCAATGCAACAAACAAAATTAGAAGAGAAAAGGTGGGAAAATTAATTATCCTAAACTCTTGCAGTAGCCTACTGATTTCAATTAATCAATTAATTACTTAATTAAAATTGTACCTTTATTCCACAATTTCATTCCTTTAACTAAATTGTGTTATCTTCTCACGATTTCATATATCTTAAATTAAATCGTGCAATAATAGAACAATTTATTATGATATCGTGCAATCTATGTGCAATTTACCTATATCAAGAAATAAAATAAAAAATACACAATGTTTGGAATTTCAAAAAAAAATTACACTAGTTTGGAAAATTTGTCCTAGTTTTCTTTATGGTTAAGAGATATATAGATGAGTGTTTAAGAAAAATTTATTTAGGAACTCTTGAGAGAGTAGAAAGAGATTTTACTCCTAATTAACTCTTAACCATTTTTCTATATAAAAATTGTTCTCTTGTAAAATGGTTGGACTATCACAAATACTTTTATATTTATATATTTTTATTAATAAAAAGATATAATAGATATCGATACTTTTGAAATAGAAGAAAAGGAAGTAAAAGTTATTGTCGACATATTAAACTGTAAGATATTGTCTTTCCCTTTCGTGTAATGTTACCAATATAGAAAACGTTAGTAAGAAGCTAGGAGCATGGAAGATGGGAGACTATGCACAATAAAATCGTTATAATATTTCTAATGTTTCTGTATCTATCATTCTTCAGAATTTCTAAAAGGATTGATAGAAAATTGATTTAATTGCAGAGTACTTCTCTGTGGAGGTGGAGGATAAGAAAGTCGGAAAATTCAGTCAGAGTAATAGAAAAATATTTGTTAATCGAAAGAGTTTAGGAGATTATGGATAAAAGACACATTATCTTAACGAGATACTGTTAGGAAAATTATGTACAAAAGTTGATGCAGGTATATAAAGGGTCTTGTTATAGTGCAATATAATTTTTTAAGAAACTGGTTTAGGGTTTGACTAGGAGGAGTTTTACTTTATTTAATAACGGTACAAATATTAATGTTTCTTCCTTTTTTCGGTTTATGTTTTGGTTTTGAATTACACTTGATGATTTATATAAGCTTGGAATCCTCGTAAGCATTATTTCTTTGCTTATAAAAAACATACAATATTTTAACTAAAAATGGAATTTAACAAATAAAATGTTTATGATATATTAATTTATAAATTTATGAATATCTGTATTTTAACCCTTTTCATTTATTAAGTTTTTAAATCCCGTACAGTTATAAGGTTGGTTGGATGTTAAAATATTCAATGCTTAAACAAATTTCTATAATTTTTTTTTATTTGTAGTTCACATACTACTTCAATTTTTGAAAAAGATGACACGTCCATTTATATGGAGGGTGTTCTAAAATTCTAAATGTCAGCAACAAATCTTTGAATTTTATTTATCTGAAGTGAGAGATGCTTCTTAAGAGTACAAATGAATAATTATAACTGTTGATTAGAAAATCAACTACATATTGACAAAACACAAATATAATAAATCATAAATTTCTTAAATTTTAACATTTGATTTTCTAATATACGAATTGCACTTTATCCATTAAATACATATTCTTCATCTATAAATAGGAGCACATTTTTATTTTTACAAAGCATGTGATGACCCCATCATGCATGTGTGCCATCAATCATCTTGAAAGGCTGGATAGTTAAGTAACACTGTCAGGCACCAAATTGAAATTGTATTTTGTTAGAATTATATCATACCATACCAACTTCTTAAGGTATTAAAAGTTTCAAATTTATATAAAATATTTATTGCCAATATAAATTGAAAATAAAGGATTATACCTAAAGTTTATTTAATAATATTTTTAATAACAATAAAGAGATAAACTGTATTCCTTAAATTGGGCATTATAATGTTAAATAAATGGATAGAAAAACAGAAGAAATAATTAAGAAAGGATGAGATATATGTACCTTCAGCCATGGCCGGATAACTGTCCAAAAACGTACTAATTGCTTTTAAGGCATTCTGCAGAGATTAGAGCTCCCAGTTAATCGCTATTTTTATTTTATTTTTTTGGATTACGGGTGAAAATTCTCACCCTTTAACGTACTTAACCTCATTTATCATTATAATTAAATTTGGAATTCGTCTATCTGTCTATTACATGTATATCTTTTAGTTTGAACTTAGCCGGTGTAAAAGTTTAAAATGAGTTGAAATATAAAGTCTATAATAAGTTTAATTAGATTAATAAATCTGAAAATATTGATTCGTCTTTTCATTACATAATTCTTTTAAATTAATATTAAAAAATAAAAAATTAAAAAACAATACGTCATTGTATTAAAATAGACCGACACACAAAAATAAAACAGGGCCTCATCTTGTTACAAAATAATAAGAATAAAATAAGTAATAAAAAATAAAAATTTAATTAAAATCATCAAAAATTTGTATATTTTTCTTGAACCATTATGATATTACTCATTAGATATCATCACTCTGTATTCTAAAAATAATAATTTAATTTTAAAAATAATTTAATTTAATGTTTAAAACAGTATAACCAAAATGAGTCAGATAAGCTGAATTGGAATTTATAAATCTAATATAAAGCCAGTACTTGTGTTTGAAAAACTAAATAAAAGGACAAAATATTGAATGAGGAAGATACCAGTCCTAGTTCACCCGGTTTTATCGGAAGTTCCTCCAAGCCTGTTATCTTGCTGCAAATAGCTACACACAATTATATCTGCCTTTAATAATAAAAAAAAAAGAGTGAAAACTGCTTAAAAATGTTTAGAAATTGGGATTTTAAAATGTTTAACACAGAGAACAAATATAACGGATTTTACCTAATAACCAATCTTCCTTCAACTTCTTTAAACCAAAAGAATCTGCATCCTTTTGAGAAGGGCAGTTTCTTTTTGTTGTTTCCCCACTCTGCAAAGAATATTAACAAGTGTTCCCTTTTATTAAAAAGAAAAGGAAGTTAATCTGAAAGTTTGGCCAATTTAAAAAGGGTAAATGTTTTGTGAGATTACAGAAGAAATAAACTTGATGAAATAGTGTGTTTATTTAGCCCACCAGGTGGACGGTTTCTTCTTACACCTCCAAAGTTTTTTCAGGTAGCTCCGAATTTTTATAAAATTCCTAAAAATTTTATTGTACTACCGTTATACCTTTTAGAATCCTAAACCTTCGTATACTCTTTCACCTCTAACATATTTTCATTGCTTGTCGTATACACTATGTGGCCACTTTTAAGAAGTCATTTGTGTGTTGTTGCCGTTGTCACATTATTTCTATCATTCACCTATTTGTCAACCATGTAAGATAAGATAGATTTATTGAAAGTTTTAAGATTGATTTGTGGTAATTATAGGATTTGGTGGTATCCTGCGATTTGGGATGAGTCACTGTTTTTCGTTACAAAATAATTACAAAATGGACCGTTGTTTCCGAACAGTCTATTCCAAAATTATTTTTTCAGTTGCAAAACAGTTTTAAAATGGGCTGTTCCATAAACTAATTCCAGATCTAGAATTAACTTTCAGAACTATTTATTCTAAAACTATTTTACAACGAAAACCAGTAACCCACCCGAAATTAAAAAACACCTTGCATAAACCACCCAAAATCAATTCCAAAACTTTCAATAAATCATCCCTACCTCACTCTGACAAGTAGGTGAAGGACAGAAGCAATGCGACAACGACTTCTTGGAAGTAGCGGCATAGGGCATACAAGGAGCAATGAAGGTGTGTTGGAGGTGGAAGACTATATAAAGGTTTAGGATTCAAAGGATATAATGGTTTACGTAATAAAATTTCAGGAGCACTTTGGAATTTTAATAAAATTTGGAGGTGACTGTAGAAACTTTAGAGGTGCAGGAAGAAGCCGCCACCAAGTGTTTGTGATGAGCCCAATTTGCAATAGGAAGTGATAAGATGATGTTGGGCCACACAAACCCAAACAATTGGTATATTGTTAGAGATGTTGATTGAAAGTTGAGCTAAGAAAGAAAAAGAATGGAGGGAAGTGCAGTGAGAAGAGGTACCCAAGTGCCAAAACACAGTAGCCATAAGTTTGGCCTCTTTCACATCTTCCACGTTGATCTCTCCCAAAGCAATTTTTATATTTGGACCCATCGCTTCCATCGCGTTTTCCAAGAACTTTATCACATTCTCCTAAATCCAAAGTAATGGAGGGAGTAATTCACCAAATATATTTATGACATAGTTATAATCCATTTTTGAGAAGGAAAAAGAAGGAAACTAACATGGCCTTTGTAGGGACTGTAGAAGAGATAGTCCTGGTACTCACAATCATCCGAAATTAACTGCTTCAATTGCTCAATGTTTTTATCATTGAAGGCACGGTAGAAATCTTTCACAACGCTCTCTATAACTGAACGTGGCACCAACTCAGAACTTTCCCCAGCCCACACTTTCCATGACTCTCTTTTGGGCGTCTTTTCTCCCACTAATGTTAATAGAAACAAACCACCCTTCAAACAAGTACTCTTCTTGTTGTTGCTTAATTGGGCAATGCATGGTCGTGCGTCAATGCTTTTAACTTTTGAGCTTATGCAAGGTCTTAATGTGGCAGACATTTGGGGCAGTGATGCCATGGCCTAGCAAAACCAATTTCCAAACTGAAACCAGTTAGCGGTTATTTTATTATTCTACTTACTTGCCAATTGGTCTTTGCATCTCTAACTAGTGGCCATAGTTTTCCATTTAAGAAAGGAATGATGCTATTCCAGGCATGCCTTTTGTTTGTTTCAAGTAATTAGTTAAGTTCCACATCTTTCTAGGTTCTCAATACGTATTCTTCCTGTTACACAGGGTCTTCGTTTTTTTTACCAGGTTTCTTTCATTAATGTTAGTTATTTGATAAGTTTGTACATAAAAATATCAAACACTAAATGCAATGAAATATTATATCAATTAAAAATAATGTTTTTCAAATATAAATATTATTTATTTTTTAAAATGATATCAGATTTTATCATAATAAATTTGTTATACCTATCATATCACTTGTTATCTAATTATTGAACCACTCTTAAATATATAATTTTAAATTAAATTTATCAATTCAATTATATATAAAATATCTAACAACTAATTAAAAATAATTCTATAAAAATCTTTCTTAATTTCCTAATATTAGTAGATTGAGTTAAGATTGAAGCAAGTCTATCATCTTATTACTCTTAAACTAGTTATGAATTTTAATTCAAATATTATCTACTTAACATAGTGTGACCAAAGTTAATTGACATTTTCTGAGTGATATTATAGAAGAAGCTGTCATCTGAGTGGATTGAGATGATTAACCTAGTCATTTTGAAAAGTTGAGAGGCATACTAAATGTAGTCGGATAGATGGACATAAGCGAATAAATGATTACGTCTATCTTAACATTTGTGATTGGAAGATTATACATGTGAAAGCACTTGGTAGGGCAAAGTGAAAGGGCACACAAATTATTGTTGTGCCAGATAATGCAACGACAAGCAAGGGTCCCTCAATCATAAATTATAATCTCATATCAGAAGAATGTTTACTTTCCTATTTTCCATCCTTGATTTAATGAAGGTTTGCTTCTCTACCTTCATTTCTGGGAAAGAAAAACCTACACTCAATTAATTAGTTCAAATGCTACAGACAAAACGTTTCTGTATGCATGACCCCATGAGCAGCACACACATGCATGGTGGGATATGTTAACTATTCTATTATTCGTTTCTTGCTCCTTTAACAAATTTGGCCCCTCCACACACGCACCCTCATTAATTATTATCCGCACAGTTTCTACATTTTTATATAATTAAAAATAGAATAAAATTAAGCTTTAACTTGTTTTTTTTTTCAAGGATCATATCTTCCTTAAATTTGTTGTATAATATCAATATAATATATTTCTATTGAAATTGACACATGATATTTTGTGTTATATGAATGAATACACCCACATATATATATATATATATATATATATATATATATATATATATATATATATATATATATATATAGATATATATATATATATATATATATTAAATTGTAACTGCTTTTAATTTAACTTTTCCATGTTTTTCTTAATATATCATGTCATTTTGAAAATTTCCAATCTTTTTCACTTATTTTTTGAAATAACTAACAATTAAAGTACATGATTATTAAAGTTAAAGATGCATATTTAATTTAATATATGAATTGAAATTAAATAAAATTACTAAATTACGATTTTATTTATTTATAAATTTTAATAAAATATTGCTTTTATAAGTTCAAAGAATAACTTAAACATATATTTTATACTTCTTTTAGATTTTTTTTAAGGATAAAAATACGCAAATATTAAAAAGGAAATGTACATATTCAATTATTAATCAAAACTAAATAAAAAAAATACTAAATTGCAATTCTATTTTAAAAGTACATTTCTCTCAAGTTTTGCACGAGATTTTTATGTGATAAGTACATGCATAAGATGTTCTAATTGAAGATTATTATTAGTGGTGATATATAATTTCTTATAATTCACTAATAGGTTTCTTTAATTATATATTTTTTTTAATTCTTGATAAGGAAAAATTTAACACTTTGTGATTTTGATTAGGAATCTAAATACAACAAAGCACAAAACATAGTCATGTATTATTTGTACCAGGATTAATTTCAAATAACAAATTATGAATGATATAAGTGTTATGTCAACAAGACAATATAATAATTTGTTGTCTTCCTTCAAGTTCGATAAGATGCTTATAATATCAGACGAAACATGTATTAGATCAAATGATATAACACATACAAATTAATATAACCTTGTGACAAAATATCCCACAATTTTATTTCTCAAAAGATTAAAATATATACATCAATGTTTTCGTAAACTTTCTTCTACATATCCCTTCAAATCCGTTCAAGATCTGCTAATACAATCAATACCTACCCAATATAACCAATCATATCTCATGGAATATTACTAAATAAAAATAAATATATAATAAAGATATACAATAATCACAATATCTCCCTCAAGTTGGAGCGTGAAGATCTCGAATGCCCAACTTGCGAAGTAAATAAGAATACTGTTGTTTTCCCAATGGCTTGGTAAAAATGTCTGCAAGTTGCTCACTGGTGAACATCCATTTGATGAACCTCCCAATTCTTTGCAGCAGATACTACAAGAAATACTCTCACTGTAGTCATCTTAGTAACTGGAGCAAAAGTCTCATTGTAGTCAATCCCTGCAACTTGGTGATTCCAAAAGATTACAAACCTAGCTTTGAATCTTTTCACTATGCCATCAGAGTGATACTTGATTTTGTAGACCCATTTGCAACCTAGTGTCTTCTTGTTTGGTGGTAGGTCATTTATCTCCCACGTGTCATTTTTTTCCAATGCTTGTATCACACGTTGCATTGCATCTCTTCATCGCTCATCTTTTACTGTCTCAGAATATGTCACAGGTTCACGGTCTGCATGTATTGCTGCAAGAAATATTTTATGTCGTAGAGAAAAATTATTGCAATTCACATAGTGTGCAATGGGATGGGAATTACCTGAGGAATGCTGCGATTTAGGTGTAAGTGGGAATGGACTCAATTTCTGTATTGTATGAATGATATAGTCATGCAACAAAATTGATGGTTTTTTCTGTCTGTGACCTCGACCCAACAATTCTTCATAAAATTCTTTATCATCTTGCTCATTTGGTTCCTGTACAGAAGTATTATTTATTGGCGGAATAACATCAACTTCATGTTGCACTGGCATTGCATCAGGCACAACATGATCGTCATGTCTTGTTCCATCTCTTTTTCTCAAATCATCAACCTCCTCCAAATCAACATCAAACCCACCCAAACCAAAAATTGTAGGCAAGTCTTCTTTAGGAAGATCAACAAAAAGAAAATCTGTTTATGAGAACTTGACATCTCGTGAGACAAAAAATTCATTGGTTTCTATCCCTTTCTCCCATATGGATATCCCACAAAAATACATCTCCTACGTTGGGAATCAAAATTATCGCCTAACCTCCCTTGTTTATGAGCATAACATGATGATCCAAACACTTGTAGATGATCATAGGTAGGGTCACAACCAAAAAGCATTATATAAGGAGTTTTTCCATTCAAAACTGAGAAAGGGGTTCTATTTATCAAGTAACCAATCGTGAGAACATATTCTTCCCAAAAATCAATAGTTAAACATCCCTGAAATCTCAAAGCTCGAGCTACATTTAATATATGTTAATGTTTATGTTCAACATGCCCATTTTGTTGTGGTGTCCCCGTACAAGATGTTTGAAAAATTATTCCATTTTCACGAAAATAATTTTAATGCAAGTAAATTTTGTTTCGTTGTCAGTCCTTATAATTTTCACTTGTTTATTAAACTGACGCTCCATCATGGAGAAAAATATTTTCAAAGTACTTGACACCTCCTTTTTATCAATCAGCAAATAAATTCACACAACTCTAGAGTAATCATCAACAATAACAAAAAAAATAAGATGCTCCACATGAAGAGACATTTCTATAGGGCCCTATAAATCACAGTGTATTAATTTAAAAGCATTGGATGCTCTAAAATGACTTACGGGAAATTTATTTTTCGTTTACTTTGCTCTTTGAGAAACATCACAACATTTATTCAAATTTTCAATACCTTTCTCAAGGTCTACATTTGAAACTATCTTGGTAACTTGCATAGACGGATGCTCCAATCGTTGATGCCAAAGATCCAAAGACATCCCTTTGTCAACTTTCAAAGCCGTAATACACGGTATCCCCTTGAAATAATAGAGTTCATCCTGACGTTCACCCTCGAGGTGCGGTCATGTATTACACACATGTTATGAGCTATGAAGCCCAGATAAGCCCAGCACGGAGGTGCGGTCCTGTATTACACACATGTTATGAGCTATGAAGCCCAGATAAGCCCAGCACGGAGGTGCGGTCCTGTATTACACACATGTTATGAGCTATGAAGCCCAGATAAGCCCAGCACGGAGGTGCGGTCCTGTATTACACACATGTTATGAGCTATGAAGCCCAGATAAGCCCAGCACGTATACAGATACGACACGGATACGATGATGCAGCTAAATTGAAAATTATAAAATACGGGAACACAGTGATATATATATATATATATATATTTAATATAATTAGTAATATATTTTTAATATAATTTAATATTATAATATAATACTATTTAATTATAAATAAAAATAATTAAAAATTTGTAAAATTAGGGTTACTGTCCCGCCCCTTCTTCTTTCTTCTTCAGCCTCTGATTCTTCTTTTTGCTTCTTTCTTCTCAAGTTCTCCCTTCGTATTCAGCTGCTCATTCTTCCTTCTTCTTTCTTTTTTGTTATCTCTTCAAAGATGCATTCTTCACGATGCGTTTTGTAATATTTTCCGCTTCTCTATCCCACCACCGTATCCTTGATGCGTGTCCAGTAATAAGGCCGTGTCCGGCCCAAAAAGCTGCGTTCGATGCGGTGTCGTACACGCTTCCGTCGCGTGTCCGTGTTGGCAGCTGCGTCGGAGGCGAGGAAGCGGCCATCAACTGCCGTGTCCGAGTTTCATAGGTTATGAGTGAACTGAATAATACAATTAGAATGATCTATAAGCTACGACACAGAAATTAAATTGCAAGATAATCCAAGCACATATAAAACATTCTAAAAGACAAAATCACTGCAGAAAATAATGGATCCTTCCTTGGTAACCACAATATTGCTCCCATATGATAAACACATAGAGATATGACTCGTAAGTTATGTAAATTACTCAAATTTCTTGTGTTATGTGGTTCAAGACTACTGTGTTTATTTCATTTTCTCAGTGAATGACCCTTTAATTGTACCTGCATAATCAAGTGAGCCAGGATTGTCAAGAGTAGTTAGTTGATGGTTACCATCATTGGGGAATATTACTAAATAAAAACATATACATAATAAAGATATACAATAATCATAATATCTCGCATTACTTGAATATTTGTATGCTTATTCTTTTTAATGCAAGAAATGTCTATTACCTTCATATGCCAAAAGAGATCCGTTAGATGTGCAAGCTAAGTCAATATTAAATTATTTTATTAGAAAAAGAGTTAAAACTACTTTCTTCACCTCCCTTTTCACACAAAGTGCATTTCAACTCTAACCTAAATCATATGTCATATACAATGTGCTTTTTTTTTTACCATGAATTGATACATTTCAAGAATTGTTTCTTTGAGAGAATTGATTCTTTGAGAGAATTTATCACTGTTTGAGTGAAATTTGAGCATTCTACCATATACACCTCCAAAAACTAAGAGTTATAAACTTAACCGAGAGAAAATTTTATTTGTTCTAACATTTTTTTTTCTTGCTTTAGTTATTATAACCGTACATATGTCAAAATTTTCTTCTTCTGTCATTTCTTCGTACGCAAGCTCAAACACAACCAAAATCTTTTAATATTTTATAGACTTAACTTAAAAGGACAACAACAAACTCAAACACAATGCCTAAGTTAATATGATAGAGCATATGGATAACATAAACATAAGTGTTTTGTATCTAAATATTTTGATATATGTTTTAAAAGATTCATATTTAGATCATGAGATTGTTTCTATTTTAAAGAATTGGAAATTAGAAAATTTCAAAAATTTCAGATAAAAAAATATTTTTGAATAAATTTATACCTTTATTTTAGACTAATTATTAACTGTTTCTTCTGTAGATTTTTTTCAAAATTTAAGGTCGAAGTCTTTCTAAAAATGAAATATGGTAGGTGAATGTTTAAAAATAATCTATTTCAGACTATTATTAGTTGTAGTATACAATTTCTTTATTTTTAATTATAGAATAGACTTCTTTGATTATAACTTTTTAAATTCTATTTAGAGTTTAGTACTTTAAATTGGATTTCAATTAAAACAGATTCAATAATTGAGGTTGAAGAGTGCATGAGTATTTGACAAAGAGGACCTGAAATGCAATAAGTGAAACATGAGAAATATGACTTGAAAGCATGAAACATGAAGCATGAGAAATATGACTTGAAAACATGAAACATGCCACACATATATTCAAGGTTGGGTTGATAGACATGAAAAGTGACAAAATTTTTAATTTTTAAATTTTATAACGAAATATTACTTTTAGATGAATTTTTATATCTTATTGTAAAAATAAAAAATTGTATCAGATAACAAGGATATTCTAAATTTTTGTAGCTTTAAGATATTCTCCTTCCTCTATAAGATATGTTTTTTTTTTTTTCATTGTAACATTTTTGAATAGATGAATTTTATTTTTGTGAATTGTGTGAAAGTTTATCTCACTAGATAAGCGGTATTTTTTTTTTTAATCTAACTCAAATAACATGTTTTTTTTATAGTTTTTCTTACTCATTTTTTATTCCTCAGACTTATTATTCTTGGATTATTATATCTTTAAATCCATAACTCAATTTAAACATGATAGACCTTCATATATTTTATAACAAAGACATGATTTAATATATTGATTATGAATTTACTTTAGTTTTATGTAATTGAATTTGATTATAAATGAGAAATTATGAAAAGATCTTTTATAGTTTCTACGAAACTCAATTATTTAGTAAAGTGTGCAATAATAAACATTTAGACTCACCTTAAGTTATGTAGTATTTTTTTTCATTGACTCTTTTCTTAATTCAAACTATATTTAAATGACATGGAAGAGTCTCAAATGAATTATCACAATAAATATTAATTATTTTTTTCTATTAATTAATATTTGAAAAAAAAACTGTATATATATATATATATATATATATATATATATATTTAATATCAAGGTGTATAATGTCCAATTTATTAAAAATCTTTTCAATTTATTTTAAAATAGATAATGTCAAACTTGATTTGATTGAAAGCACATGTTAATTGTTGTTAAAGAAAACTTTATTGAATAATTGATTTGGATAAAAGTATAAAAAATATTTTAATTAATATCAAATTCTAAGTCAACTTAAATTTGCTTATCACAATCAATAATCACTTACGTGCAGAACTAATAGATTGTAAACATTAATTTTACTGTATGATAGATCGTTTCAGTAAATAATTAATTATCTCAAACTGATTTTCCGAAAACACTTGTTTATGAAGATTTTAATCTTTTTTGTAATTAATAATCGGTATCACTTTTTTTTTCCCATAAGCTAGTGATCCAAGTAATAGACTCAATTCCTTGAAAGTATCTTAAATTCGAACCATATGAATTTAAAAGAAAAAACACGATTAAGGATATTCTCTACTAATTATATAATAAAAAAATTGTTCCTATAAAAGCATAATATTATATTTAGAAACCTAATCATTACTTTTCTAAAACCTTATATGGTTTTCTATAAAACCTCGTCTTATTAACTGAGTTTTTTTTTTTTTCATAAGAAAAAAAATTAAGCCGAATAAAAAAAAAAGTTCATGATAAATTTAAATCATATTTATTAAGCAAAAATTTATTCAAGATAACTTATTCCCGCCCAGTGACTTAACTATGTACAGATATTAATATTTTAATATATTTTGTCCACAACTTATTTTTTGCTTGAAGAATTTTGTCCTTTTCTTTTTTATATGTTTGTTAGTAAAGTTTAACTTTCATTTAGCAAATTAAGAGTGCTAAGAATTAGATAATTTCCAATTATATTTCAAGAAAGGTCTAAAAGAAGTCAAAGCTTAAAGGAAGAGGTAGAAGCACTAATTGCAAACCAAAAATAATGATTGTAAAAATTAGTGACTAATCCCTAGTTGTTGTGGTTAGGGAATCATTTGTCCCCACCTTCCAAATCCCTGCTTATCCTAATCTATGCCCCACATGATCCCTAATCAGATACCAACTTGTTTTCATCCCCAAATCACTCCACATCTCCTTAAGTCCTCTGTTACTCAAATATCATTTTCTGTCTTTCAATTTTTTCTCTCTGTCTGCTTTCTTCACATTCAAGTTCTCTTTGCTGTTTCTCAACTATTATTTCCCAATATATCACAGTTAAGACAAGCTCACCTATAATAATTTAGTATATTCATACTCAATCCTTCTCTTAGACCAATCAAAATCCATGACCCACATGAGAAATGCAAATAATTAAATAATCACCACCATGGGGTGTGTATGGACCAAGATAATACAAATAATTAAATGATCTTCACAATTTCATTTTTATGAGAAATTGATCTGATTACTACTAGCATAGTCTATTGTTAAAGGAACAATGGTATGTGAAGAGTTGGATTTACATGATTGTTAGTTGGATTTGGAAGAATGTTTGTGTTAGAAAAAAGGCATTCATACAATGCATCTATATCTTCCTTTGGGAAAGTCGTCTGCTGAATTTCATGATAAGGAACAACTTTATGGAATAGATGATTTTGAGATCTCTCCATGCAGGTATAACAGAAAAGGTTGTAGTTACTTGTGTGTTCCTCATTTTTTATTAGGTGCAGCTAGTCCATCTTAATACTTGGATTCTTATGTCAAATTAGATGAACCATCATTGTGGTGACTTGGTAAATTCACAGCAACTCTTGTCACTTGCACCTAAAAGAAACGGAGAAGAATCGAAAATAGCACTGCTGTCACCTCATTCAAATGTATATAGGCAGTTTCTGATGAATGTCTGCTAGTACCTTTACATATATATGAAGGAAAATGATGTACTTATCGGAAGAGTAAGACTTACACTTATTAAAGTTAACTTCTGTGTTCATATAAATTTGACAAATCCAAAAACTGATATTATCTTGATAACTACTATGTCAAAGTTTATATGCGTGTGAGAGAGAGATATCTTATAGATCATATTTAATTATAAGAGAAACTGTAATTACTGTTTTATTTTTAATTAAATAACATTCACATTTTCTTTAATTTTTAAGCATATGCTTAACTTTCTTATATTTTTAATAAAATTACACTCACTTCTTTTATTTTATTTAAAAATATAATATTGACTAAAACACAAAAATAATAAGAATAAAAAATCAATATTTTTTTATAAACACAAAAGTAAAAACTTATTTTTTTATAAATACAATATTGAAAACATAAGTATTAAAAAACATGAAGAATGTGTCATTTAATATAATTTTAGAGGAGGTAAGTGAATTTTTCCTTTAATAATATTTTAAAAAAAATATATCATACATAAAAATGAATTTAATTAATGAGATACCAAACGACTACAAAATTATACGAAACGGTACAATTTGAATAAAAATTCTTAACTCAGCAGTTGGATAAATGAAATTTAGTTTCTATAGAAAATTGTGTAACTAGAAATTCTGTAATGGTGAGTTGATAAAATTATAAGACAAACAGAATAAACAATAATATTCCTTATACTTCCATTCAAATATACAAGTTTATGGATTTCATTTTCTTTTGTGCATCATGTTGACTACAAACAGGGAAAATAGATTACATTTACATTTAGGTTTCAAATTTTAGTCACCTTAAGAATGTTCTGTCAAATTATAGTAATATTCTCCTTTTTGTATAATTCTATTGCCAAATTTGTATCTCACTATAAGTAGCAGATGCCCAGCACCCAGTAGACACTAAAAAAGGCAATGAAGTCATTTTCCCAACGAATATTCTATTGCATTAGATCTTCTATATTGCTCCATTATTCTCTCCAAAAGTTTAAATTTCGTAGAAATGTGGTAAATAAATTTTTAAGACTTCTTGGTGTACGCTTGAATAGTTTATTTTTAGATAAGTAGTTGTATACTTCCTAAAAGCTCTCTAAAACAATAGTAAAAATAAACCATCATTTTTGAACCCCTCTCATGATTGCACAATCATTATAGAGTTGCTTAACACCCTCTTCACACGCCAAATAATGTCACAAAATTTAAATGTTTTAAGTTTTCTTAGTCCAATCTTTAAGAACTTAAAATAAGAACTTAAAATAGATCTTATAATTCTCACAACTTAAAAGAACCGATTTTTAAATTTATGAAAAAATTCCCACTACAGATGCTATCAGTGAATATCTAGTGATAAGGATTAAATAATGCAGAGCCGAGTGAAGTAGAAAGTCTTGTACTTGCTCGTCTTCCTTACCCTTCTGTCTGCTTAATGATGCTGCTGATTTGTCTGTTTCTTTCTTGGGCCTTCGCTGTAAATTCAGCTCAAATATAAAAGTAAAACTGTGTTTAAAGATTAAGGAACGGCCTACATCTTCATCAGTAAACTTAAATGGAGATAAGAGACTTTCAATATCCAAGCATGGTGCTAAAGAGGGCATAGTAACTTAGAGAGACAAGTGCTGCTATGTTTGGATGAGATACAACAGTAGCAGAACACCACCTCATCATGTCAACCAATGCATTAACTCTTTTTATCTTGTTTCTTAATATCTCCTTGTGTCCATCCATTTCTGCTCTGAACCAGGAAGGCCACTCTCTACTGTCATGGCTTTCAACCTTCAACTCCTCCAACTCTATCGCTGCCTTCTCTTCATGGGATCCAACCACCAAAGATCCTTGCACATGGGATTTCATAACATGTTCCAAAGAAGGGTTTGTGTCAGAGATCATAATTACATCCATAGATATGCGTAGCAGCTTCCCCACGCAGCTCCTTTCTTTTGGCCACCTCACCACTCTTGTCATCTCAAATGGAAATCTCACTGGTGAGATTCCGGATTCAGTGGGAAACTTGTCCTCCTTGGTCACTTTGGACCTCAGCTTCAATGCTTTGTCTGGAAGCATTCCAGAAGAAATAGGAATGCTGTCTAAGCTGCAGTTGTTATTGTTGAATTCCAATTCCTTGAAGGGTGGAATTCCAACTACAATTGGAAACTGTTCGAAGCTTCGGCATCTGGCACTTTATGACAACCAGCTCTCTGGAATGATACCTGGAGAAATAGGCCTGTTGAGGAGTCTTGAAACTCTTAGAGCAGGAGGAAATCCAGGTATTCATGGAGAAATTCCAATGCAGATATCAGACTGCAAGGCCCTTGTTTTTCTGGGACTTGCAGTTACTGGGGTTTCTGGGGAGATTCCACCAAGTATAGGGGAGCTTAAAAATCTCCAGACACTTTCAGTCTACACGGCACATCTCACAGGTCATATCCCAGCAGAGATTCAGAACTGCTCAGCCTTGGAGGATTTGTTTCTGTATGAAAACCAGCTTTCTGGAAACATTCCTTATGAATTGGGATCCATGCAAAGCCTCAGGAGGGTGTTGCTGTGGCAGAACAATTTAACTGGCACCATTCCAGAAAGTCTTGGGAACTGTACAAATCTCAAGGTTATAGATTTCTCTTTGAATTCTCTGGGGGGTCAGATTCCTGTGACTCTCAGTAATCTGCTCTTACTGGAGGAGTTTCTTTTGTCTGATAATAGTATTTATGGAGAAATACCTTCCTATGTTGGCAACTTTTCCAGGCTAAAGCAACTTGAATTGGATAACAACAAATTCTCCGGGAAGATTCCACCTGTTATGGGACAACTGAAGGAACTCACCCTCTTTTATGCCTGGCAGAATCAACTGGATGGAAGTATACCAACAGAGCTATCCAACTGTGATAAACTTGAAGCACTTGATCTTTCACACAATTTCCTCACTGGCTCCATTCCAAATGCACTCTTTCATCTGGGGAATTTGACTCAGTTGTTGCTGATATCAAACAGACTTTCAGGTCAAATTCCAGCTGATATTGGCAGTTGCACCAGTTTGATCAGGTTACGGCTGGGATCAAACAACTTTACTGGTCAAATTCCACCAGAAATAGGTCATTTAAGAAGTTTGAGCTTTCTTGAGTTGTCAAATAATCTACTCAGTGGAGATATTCCCTCTGAGATAGGTAACTGTGCTCATCTAGAATTGCTTGACTTGCACAGCAATGTGCTGGAAGGAACCATTCCTTCCTCATTGAAATTCCTAGTTGGTCTTAATGTGTTAGATCTTTCTGCAAATAGAATAACTGGAAGTATTCCTGAGAATTTGGGCAAGCTTAAATCTCTAAATAAGTTAATTTTAAGTGGAAACCTTATCTCTGGTGTGATCCCAGGGACACTGGGGATGTGTAAGGATTTGCAGTTGCTGGATATAAGTAACAATAGGATCACCGGGTCTATTCCAGATGAGATTGGTCATTTGCAAGGATTAGATATCCTCTTGAACTTGAGTTGGAATTCTCTTAGTGGCCCCATTCCAGAGACCTTCTCAAATCTCTCAAAACTATCCATCTTGGACCTCTCTCACAACAAGCTCACAGGTACACTCACTGTACTGGTTAGTCTTGACAATCTTGTGTCTCTAAATGTCTCCTATAACAGCTTTTCCGGTTCTCTTCCTGATAAAAAGTTTTTCCGGGATCTACCCTCCGCTGCATTTGCTGGTAACCCTGACCTTTGCATTAGTACATGTCATACAAGTGAAAGTGGCCAAGGCTTCAAGTCAATAAGAAATGTTATTGTCTACACTTTCCTTGGAGTTGTTTTAATTTCTATTTTTGTGACTTGTGGAGTAGTTTTAGCTCTCCGGATTCATGGGGGAAACTTTGGCAGGAATTTTGATAGTGATGAAATGGAATGGGCTTTCACTCCATTCCAGAAAGTCAACTTCTCCATCGATGACATTTTAACAAAGTTGTCAGAATCAAACATTGTCGGAAAGGGTTGCTCAGGACTTGTTTACCGTGTAGAGACTCCAACGAAACAGATTATTGCAGTGAAGAAGCTATGGCCAATTAAGAAGGAAGAGCCACCAGAGAGAGATCTGTTTACTACAGAAGTTCAGACCCTTGGATCAATAAGACACAAGAACATAGTGAGACTTTTAGGATGCTGTGACAATGGAAGAACTAGATTGCTCTTGTTTGATTACATATGCAATGGAAGTTTATTTGGATTGCTTCATGAAAAGAGATTGTTCTTGGATTGGGATGCCAGGTATAAGATCATACTGGGAGCAGCTCATGGTTTAGAATATCTTCATCATGATTGTATCCCTCCAATTGTCCACAGGGACATTAAGGCCAACAACATCTTGGTAGGTCCACAATTTGAAGCTTTTCTTGCAGATTTCGGTCTTGCAAAACTCGTGAATTCCTCAGAGTGTTCAGGGGCCTCTCATACAGTTGCAGGTTCTTATGGATACATTGCTCCTGGTGAGTATGAAAGCTTTTGTCATTCTAAAACAGCAGTTCAAGTTTGACAATGCCCGTTTAAGAAAACTTTCAGTCTTACATCATTGTTTTGTCACAAAAGTCATTAAGAATAATTGCCTTTATACTTTAAGACATTCCTTTACTCTCTCTTTTGGTAAATAGAAAAATCTGCTTGTGCACACTTTAAGACACTTATTTTTTATTCTTAAATTAGGTTGTTCTTTTTCTATAATAGTGTCCTGAAACCGTATTAGAATTACGAGCTATATTCTACTTTAATCTTTTTTTATTCTTGTTTCGTATCTTATGTTCATTTTGGGTCATTATCCCTATAGCATTGTGACTGCTGACTAATCACCACATCATTATCTATCAAACTGCAGAATATGGATACAGTTTAAGGATCACAGAAAAGAGTGATGTGTACAGTTTCGGTGTGGTACTTCTTGAGGTCTTAACGGGGATGGAACCAACTGATAGCAGGATTCCAGAGGGTGCCCACATTGTCACCTGGGTTAGCAAAGAAATCCGAGAGAAAATAAGGGAATTCACATCTATCCTTGATCAGCAACTAGTATTGCAGAGTGGAACAAAAACCTCTGAGATGCTTCAAGTTCTAGGAGTGGCTCTCCTCTGTGTGAATCCATCACCAGAAGAAAGGCCTACTATGAAAGACGTAGCAGCAATGCTCAAGGAGATCAGGCATGAAAATGATGATTTCGAAAAACCAAATTTTCTGCATAAAGGCATGGTTGTGAATCCAAAAGCATCAGTTCACTGTTCAAGTTTCTCCAGATCATGTGAACCTTTAATAATAGAATCAACATCTTCTTCTTCTTCTTAGCCGCCAATTTGATTACTAGATTTGTTAATTTCCTTTTTTTTTTCAAGTGACAAATTATTTGTATAGATTAGTATCATATGGATTTGGATCCGTAATAGGAGATATGATCTTGTTAGAAAGAGAAAGGTACAAACATAATCGGTGGATTCTACAACCACAATGGTTTTTGTTTAATAAAAATTATGTTCTATCTCTATTTAACAGAGACCACAGGTCCATATCCTTTTACTCGAGAACAATATGTTATATCTTAAGGCAATTATGTTCTTTCTGTAGATAAAGTCTAGTTAAAAACAAGCCAGATAATTCCAGAAACTTGCATTTCAACGAGAATGGGACAGCATTCTTGCAAAGTATCAAATTGTTACTTGTATTGCACTAAAATCCATGAAGAAAATGGTTTAGGAGTAGTCCCACTCACACAATCTAAGAAGCTGCTTTTGCCGACAACAGTGGCAGAAGTAAACAAATTAATAGTGGTACCGAGCCTTAGAGCTTTGGTTCAATTAACCTTGGCAATAATACTTCTTAGAGAAGGGACCTTAACATAAGAACAAAGCTTTCAAGGGACTGGAGAGATGGGCCATTGAAAAGCAAGAGTTTCCTGGCATAAACCTCTAAAGCGCAAAATTATGGAGAGAAGAGAAGCACCTGGACCACAACCCTTCATAAATGTTCCCACCAATTATTTGTGTAGAGATAGAGATAGCTCGTGCCCATGTCAGTGAAAAGAAGTCCTTGCTTTTATTCATGTGATTGGAGACCATCCTTGGCCCACAGATAGTTTCATACATCTTATCTCCCTCGTCACAAAACAAGCAACCATCAAGATTAAGTTAATATATCTATTGCTTTTGCCCAGTAACAAAATACTGTAATTACACGGAACAAAAAAGCTACTCCCAAATGGAATAGTTGCTAAATAATTACAAAATATAAATTTAATGACCAATTAAGTTAATATAATTGGTATCTAACATTAGCTACTAAAGTTTTAGTGACATATACCATTAGATTCTAAATTGTTATCTAATTAAGTCATTAAATTTAATCATTATTTCTATTGGATACTTATTTAACAACTAAAATCTAATTTAAGAACTATTTTAGTCACAATTATCAATCATTTCATTTGATAGCTAAAAATTGATCTTTCAGTATATAGCTAAAAATTGGTCTTTCAGTGTATAGATACAAATTGGTCTTTCAGTGTATGTAGAACACCATTTCATTTGTTACCTTATATAGTTCTCTTTGAATAAAGCTCTCCATGACAACAAAATGGATCAAAGATATAATTAAAAATGTATTTTAGTTTTGGAGAAGTTAACAGATATTCAAACAAGAGAAAAATAAGCATCCAAGAATTTTTTTTTTCATTCGGTACTAAATTGATGGATATTATAATGACGGTAAGATAATATGAAAATGATGAGCAACAAAGAGAACAAATGGAGCACAACAAGCCATGTTTGGAGGAAACAACAACTGCAGACAGTGAGAGGTAGACACAGATGAATCTATTTAGGAGAGATAACGGAGTAACTACTAGTGTGTTTGTTTCTTACAAACACACACACATAAATTAACATTAACCCTACGTTTTACATGTCAGCATAAGAGCTGAAGAACTAGAAAACAGTCAAATGATGAAACGATAATGATAATGGTTCAAATAGAAGAAACTTTCAGAAGTCAAGGTGAGAATGCTTCTAAACAAAATTTCTGATTTTATTCAAGTCAGTGGCAACAGCTAATAATGTTCCTTTCATGTTTGCATGTAGTTCTTGATACTCTTACTGGTTTTTTCAAAAGCCTGAACCAAATCATTAAAACTTATTTGGATTTTGGAAAAACTAAATTATACTTTTCTATGAAACCCGATTTGGATTTTGACTGAAGTTGTTTGAAGCTGTTTTGAACCATAAATGAATTTTAAAAATCAGTTTTAAAAGTTATTTTATGTGACCTTAGGTTTTTTTGAAATTAAAATAAGTGTAATTTCATTTTAAGAAATGTAATTTGTACAATTTTTGAAGTTATTACGTATTATAATGATAGAGATATAAACACAAAAAGAATAATTTTATCCAAAGTAAATCACTTTCTCTCTTATCTTAACTGGCAGTTAGGGTGTACAGAATCTTTTTAGTGTAAAGCTTTGAACCTCTCAATTTTCTATTACACTCAAATCACAACTTCAAAAATTATTATTGTTTATATTTATTTATTATCATTTTAATATAATATTTTATTATAAAATTTAATTGTCAAATGAATGTATGGCACATGAAATAATTTAGGTTTTGTTTACTATAGAAGTCTTTACAAATGTCACCTTAAAAAGGAGGCTATTCAGTCACATTTGAAAAGAACTCTCACCAGTGAATTAATTGGTTTTCGAAATTTTTTTAGTGAAATTTATTTTTCTAAAATTTTCTTTTGTTAGTAACTTACTTCCGTTAATAAATCTATTAAATTATGTATGTCTCTCCCTTTAAGTCTCTGTTTGACATTTTTTTTTTTTCAGTTTAACAAGCATTATCGTTAAGAAATTTAAGAAGATAAAATTATCTAGGTAAGGATTTTCATCGTTAAAAAAATGCAAACACGAGCACTTCCTTAAAATAAGTAAGTTCCTATAGTAATTGATAATGTTAAATGTAATATATTGTAAATAACAGAACGAAGATACAGTACATTTGTCTCAATCTACATATATAATCTTAAAATGACACATTATATATAATCTTAAAATGACACATTTCTATAACATATAAGCATCATTGATAACTATTAAATTCAATTTTGAAGAAGAAAAGGAAAGCTACAGAGACAATTGCATAAACCTTTTTTTTTAAGCTATATAGATACTAGACGGTTGACCACACACATGAACCAATTATGTTTGCACGATCTACACTTTTTTTTACGGAGTTTTCGAGCTGACCGACCGAGATGAGCATCCTGACCACTAACCATATCAGCCGGTATCCCAAAATATCATGACTTGTGTTGTTTAGCATGGACGAGCAAGACAAACCAACTACCTAACATGTGACAGACCCATTTGCAAGGCGGAAGGTAAGTACAAGGTAAACACACAGTGAATAATAACAAAATCATAACAAATCATAATAGATTGGGCCAAAACCCATTGAATCCAAACACTCTAGGCCCATTATAACACATAGATATAAGCTGAATCACTACTAATAAAAATACTTCTAAACTCTGACTCAAACTACCTGTACACTCTAATCCTAAACTACTTATTATAACATCTATAAATATGAGTTCAATCACCACTAATAAGAAGTATTACTAAACTTTAACTTAAACTACCTGCACATGTGTCAAATGCCTTATAAGACTATGTATGAAAACGGTGTACTAACCACAACACTCTGCACAACTCTATCCGGAAACCGTGGACTAACCACAAAACTTTATTGTGTAACCGGTCTCTTATAACAACAAAAATTACAATGTCCATTAACCACTTAACTAGAATCATTATAAACACTGAAGTCTAATAAGAAACAATCCAAATTTAATATTATTAATGTTCATCCAGTAAAAAGTTAACAACAAAGAATAACAAAAGAAAAATTGAATATACCAACAACAATAAGCCACAAGAACTCGCCTGCCTATAGAAATCTCTTTTGAAGAACGATGTGTTAGTGCCTATATTTTCAAAAACAAAAATTAATAACTTCGCCCATTTTATTTTATTACGGATTTAATTTAAACGATAAAGCGGGAGTATATCAACATACAAAAGTAACGGAAAAAACAGACATAATTTAACGGAATTTCTAACAGAGAAATTAACTTATTTATAAAAAAAAAAAACTTTGAAGAAAGATAAATATCTCTATTACTCTTTTAATAATCAATCATATTTTTCCGTGAATTATAATTCCCTCATTTTCATCATAAAATTTATTTCTGTGCTAAAGTAATAACAGAAGATATATAAATTCTAAGTAAAGTTTTTCAGGTAAAGGTGACAAAAATAGACAACAGTTCAACAAAAAAGTGGAAGCAAGGGTAGTGGAGGATGATAATAGAAGTAAATAATTGTAGAAAAAACAGTGGCAAAATATCTTGGTACTTTTTTGGGGTCCATAAATTCGTACTTTAAAGTTACTTCGTTTACTAGTTTCACCACATTAAAATGGTTAGGCAATTTACATTGAAAGAACTGAAACTATGTTATGATGGTCTTCAGCAACTGGGGAACTTGGAAACTGGAAAGTATCAATTATGAGACAAATCACACCAACACCCATCATGATTTCTCAATTATGTATCCAAAAAGGAGAAACCTGAAAGGATATTAATGTAGTTTAATTTGGTCTTATATGTATACTTTTAGAGTTTTATTTTCATATATTATTACTGTCAAAATTTCCATAAAGCCAATTGATTAAAAATTACTCCAGATTTTTAAAATTCACATACAGTTTGACATCACAAATTATTATGTATGATAAAGTTACTAACTTTTACAGTAATTATCTTACAAATTATATCAACAGTGATATTTAGTGGATAGATACAACAGGGACATTATTCTGTTACAAAATATCATAAATAGCTTATAACAAAAGAAAATATGATTGTATTTCCAGGAGGATTGCAAAACAAAGTTCATGACATTATTACAATTACAACATAAGATACAAAGAACAATGACACCCGAACCTCGTGTGACCGAATGGTGTTTCAATATTCTGATCAGCTGAATACTAAAGTGAGATAGCAGTATATATAAGAACCACAAATGACACCATTTCCTTGAAAGTCAAACTTATCGAAATTCTAGGTGAAGAGGAACACTGAGAAAATAATAAGCAGGTGTAAGATTCTAATATGGTTAGTGACATTGCATAAAACATAGCAAAGCCTGAAAAAGAAACTTTAACTCACTGAATAGAATCTTTTGAACAAGATAATTACAGTTTATCGATCAAAATTTCTTCCCTGGGTGCCACTTTATGCTGCATCCAACACTTTTAGAAAACAACGTAAATGTAACATAGTCCTAAGCTTGAAAGACCCTCAAACAATTTAAAGGACAAGAATATGTAGAAAGTACCTAGGTTTTTGCACTGATGGTACCGGTTGGCCACTAAGAACACGATCTATTGCCAAGCTCAAGTCTCTTTATATAGAAATTTAAATGGTTACTACTGCCAAGAAATAAAAAATGTTTGAATAATTGTTAAATGCTAATTCAATATAAGAAACCAACCTTCCAGTGACTGGTACATTATTACTTGGCCGTGAATCATCAAATTGGCCATGATAAACCAGCTCAAATGGCCTTCGACCAGCCTGTTATCAATTAATAGAAATATGATATATACACTGACACTTGAGGGTTTAATTTAACCCCTGATCAAAATCATGCTGATCAATGTGCAGAACAATGAATAATGATGGTTGTAATTGTAATTACCTTTTTGAAAAGGAAAAATTCTGGAGTACAAACAGCTCCAAAATCCTGTGCAACATCCTGCGTCTGCATAAAAATATCCACCAAATATCAGTGTTTAACCAAATTACAGACAAAGCTTCTATTCAATTTGAGTCGTTGGTATCAGAAAAGAGCTTCCAGTTTTAGTATAAAAATGTTATAGTGATCTGGAAAATGCAGAACTTCTAAAACATTCTGAATTGAACATATGGGTAATAATAATAACAATAATAGTAACAATAACAATAAAGTATTGTCATTCAATATCTGGTTCTGATATTCACATTACGAACATATATTCTAATAAGGATAAACAATCAGATTGACCTCCTTGTTCCAGATGGGCTTATGGTTTTAGGATTTAAAATGGCAGAGTTTGGATAACAATGTTTAATATTATTTTAAGCAGTTGGTTATTTAGGTTCATCATCCCAGTATCAACATGATATTCACCCCTGCTTTACATGGAAAAAAAGGTATGTGATTAACCGTAGCTAAAAGGAGTCCAACTCAGATAATGTTACTGAAGGATGTAAAAGCATACCTCATCATATAGGTATGGGAAAGGATATTTAAAAAGTTTAGCATCTTCTGCCATAAAATCTGGACCATCCTGTGAGGCACAATTCCAAGTTGCACAAATCATTCAATACTTTCAATGTAGCTTTATTCCAGGATATGAAGTTACTAGAACCTGGGGGTGTGTGGCTACGGAGTTCGAAGATATAGCAACGACAGCAAGTCCTTTCTGTACAATGAGGAAAGAATATTCTTATAACAGATTTTACTTGGGCAAGTCCAACCTGCCACTGAAGAAAGTAATATGTTTCTTCCCGGATAATTCATTTGACTACCTCCACATAGTATTTTGTAAGCTTTACAATGTCTTTTTTCAGGTGCTTAACGAATGGACAGTGGTTGCATAGAAACATAACCTGCATGACCACAAAAAAATCTTACTTTGCCCATTCTCACTAAATTAGCAACTAGAGGATATAGAAATGTCACCAAATTAGCAACTACAGAAAGGTCTTACTTTAAGCATCGTAATTTATAAGGAATAACAACAGAAGCATTCACAAAACTTTAGCCACAAAAATGGCTTCCCTCAATTTTTGGTAGCTTGTACGAACGAAGACATAAGCATCCCATAAGCAAAAGGAAACTACTCACTTGCTTTGCTGGTATTATTGTACAATATGTACTTCAATGAATTGCTACATTAATATCTAACACTTGGACAGTTAAATAAACTCTTTCCAGTTACATATTAAAGACTTCAAACATAACATAAGAAAAAATAAAATGAACAATCAATGAAGTGAGAAAAACAAACAAAGTTGAGAAAACGGAGAAAGAATGATGAGTAAGTGGCATCCTACCAGTAGAGCTGGATATACTTCAAAATCTTCTAAAGTCCAAACCTTCCCAGTGAGGGGCTCTGGAAGCTAAAACATTTTCAAACCACCCAAAAAGAATTAAAAGTAAAGCACGAAATAATCACTCCATTCCATGTTTCAAAGAAACAAAAAACAAAAGAAGGTGAAGTGGGGCAGGTAAAAACCTCGAATTGCGGGGCCCTGAAGCCCAAGGTAACAGCTTCGGACTCAGTTCTAGCAGCCCGAACAAAGAATGTTGTTGGGGATGGATTTTTTTTGCTTTGAAGCCGTAGGTGATGAAAACCCAGTTTTGGAGCAGAGCATGCTTGTGAGAATGAGAAGGCAGTAGCAGAGGAACCAAACTGCAGAAAAGGTGACCCAATAGAAGACACTTTCGGTCTTAGTCTCAGTGCCATTGCTGTTTTAGTCTTGCTCCAACGTTCACCTCAACCTCTGTTCTCCATCATCATCAATGTCATCCTCTTCTTCATCACCCTTTGATTCTTTTCTGGTCTTTCGTTTTTTCACACTCATAATGGGCCCACATTGTAATGGAACATCACTAAAACCCAAGGCAGTTGCTTCCACCACCATACAAATTCTAACTTACACTATATGGTTTTTTAAATACCAAACATATCCTTATGTGTACAGTACTAGTGTTTTTAGTTTTTGACAGTTTGATTACTTTCCTTTTATTATATAACAGTTTTTTATCTTTAAAAAATATTATCAAATTATTTATTTAATTTTTTTTATTTATGTGAATCTAGAAGATAAAATCTAAAAATTCTAAAATAATAATTTAAAAATTAAAATATATTAAAATAGTAATATTCATTAAGAATTAATAGATAAGAATTACTTACTTATAAAGACTAAATAATTATTTAATTATAATTTAATGTGTATTTGAATATAAAATAATCAGATAAAAGAATAAATATTTTATTAATATAACTTTTTATATTTTAGTTTTAAAATAAAAATATCAAAGATATTTTTTTTTTTTGTATTTTACAGTTTTGAATAGTGCAAGCCTTTATATAAAATAAATAAATCATTGGGCTAAAAAAAATGACTTCTATGGCTTGGATTCCTGGTTCTGTTTGGTCTCTTTTTTTTTTCCTCGATCTAAAAATTGATTAAGGGCAATTGCTTCCCTAACCGATCAAAGAAAGTGAGTGTTGGTGGAGATGAAGGTATTTGGTTTGGTACTTACGTTTTGACAGTTTGAAATGTTGTGAGAAGCGTGTTTAATGTTTTTTTGTTTTGATTTTTGGCAGTGAATTTTGCTGGATTGAGCAAGGCAATTTTGTAACTGTTTGAGATCGGTTCTACAGTGATTCTATTATGGTTTCTGGAGGTTTTTCGAAAGTGGGCTTATTGGAGCTACTGATTGTAATTTTTTTTAATTTTCAGAAAGTGTTAGGAAGAGTTACCGAATTCCATTTTCTGAAGTTTTTTTTTCTTTCATTTTTGTAGTTGTATTTAGAAATAGTTTTTCTAAAACATATTTCTGATAATTACATTTTGAAATTCAAATTAAACTTCTAAAAATAATATTTCAAAATTGATTTTTACACTTCTAAAATTTATTTCTAAATGTCAATTTCAAAAGTTATTTTCACATATCTGAAATTTATTACAGAATGTCAATTCCGAAAACCAATTTTTTCACTTAAGGACACAATTACTATTTTAAAAATATAATAGGATGCAATAACCAATTTCCTTGACTAAGATTTAAATGTTTGTTTTAAAAAAAAAACTTGTCCATAAACAAAAAAAAAAGTGAAATAAGATTTTATATAAAATAAATTAAACTATACATAAATTAAAAAATGAATTTTGAAAAAGTTAATATAAAATAACTTTTACAAGTATAATATTATTTTATTTTATTATTATAAAAAAATATCTTATAGATAAGTTTATTTTCTTTTTCTTTTTTATTTTATTACTTATATATTCTACTGTAATTGTGATATGGCAATGGTCAATTGATATTATATTTTCATCCAAATAACTAATGCACCCTCGTATTTATGGTTTGAAAATTTCTTCAACACAATTATCAATAAATATATCATCGATAAAATATTATTGAAGTGAATTTGGACTCCATAGTCTTAATGAACAAGTTTTCAAGTTTTGATCAATATGAGTTCGATGAAAATCATGAAAAAACAATAGAATAAACAACTTCTCATACCAAGTCTATTTCGCTTGTTTTTTAGACCATATATATGGGTGTATAGAGCTTGCAACATTGAAAAAGTTTAGAACTAACAATGTTATGTTCTGAAAGAGCTCAATGTAAAAAGGTATGGCTCACTTTAAGTTGGTGAATGTGTCAATGGTTCGTGAAAGTCAAGGCAAGCACAATAAGAATTACAGTCATTTTAACTATAGGAGAGAATATCTCAAATAATTAATTTATTATACTTGAGCAAAATAATGAGTCTTGTATAGTTCAATACTTCCGTAAGATAACTTTAATTTTTAATTTTGTAAACTTATTTACAATTAATGGGATGAATGTTAGGAGAAATATTCATAATATCCGAAATTCCATTCAAATACCATGGATCTAGTTCATATTTCATCACATCATGTTAAATTGATTTCAAGTGACTTCCTACTATATAACAGACTATATATTAGTTTTAGTTTGTATATTAGACAATACGTGCCTCTCGCTAGATTCCAATTACGACAGGGATAATATTACTTTTTATCAATAAAATTGAACATGTGAAGGATCACATAAGTTTGTTCATAAACTTTTGTCTTCCATGATTAATTATAATTATAATTATAATTATAATTATAATATATATATATATATATATATATATATAAATAGTTAATTATACAAAGTACGATTAAAAAATCATATCACTTCATTATAAAATATCAATTTTAATAATAACTCTTATTGAAATATTATAAGAAAAATTGTTATGTATTTTTGTATTTTATTTAAATTTATTAAATTTATACTTTAAATAAAATGATTATATTTTTATAATAAGCATTCATTAATTTTATACTGAAAAATAGTATATATATATATATATATATATATATATATATATAATTTATTTATTATTTCCTTATATTATATAATTAATATATGTAATAAATATAACATCTTGACTATGTATCATTTTTAAGAAATAATATTCAAATACTATTTTCTAAAAATATACATAGTGAAAATATTATATTTATTACATATATTATAAGGAAATAATAAATAAATTATTAATTTATATATATATATATATTTTATATTTCAATGTGATAAATCTATATTTAACATGAGTTTTATAAAATATTAATATGCATATATTATATTGATATTTTTCCTTATTAAAATATATTTATTTAAATAAATATTTAAAGAGTAAGAAAACACTACAATACTTTTTCTATAAATTCATGTTTAGCTTTATTAAAATACAAATACCACAAGAGAGATCTAATCTTTTATAAAAAAATTTAGATCCTTAGAAAGAATTGAGAGAAGAGTTATGGGGAAAGCTGAGATAAAAGCTATTGGAGTTATGATCATGATTATATTGACTTCTATATATGCTGAATTAGACAGCATTGGTAGATTCTTTTGCAAAGCCAAGTGTGAAATCAAATGTACAGAAGAAGCAATTCCTCCACCAAACTGTGTTAAAGATTGTGAATCACATTGTGAGAAATTATCATCTAATCCTTTTTATAATTGTATTAACGGTTGTCGCTTAATGAAGTTCATTGCCATTAACATCGGTACGTGTACTCTCAAAATATTTACTTATTTTGAATGTTTTGTAATTTTATATTTGATTTCATTAATTTTTTTTCATAATTCAATTATTGACTTTACTTTCTTATGATTTTGACTATTGACTTTAATTGTCTCTCAGGTGCTCATGATATTTTTGAATAACGTGAAGAATACTTGCATGCAAGGATGTGAGAAAAAAATATAATTTGTACCAAGAAATTTGGAGTGAAAATTTATTAAGAGAAATAGTATTTCTACACAATTATGAAAAATAAACTTTGATGAATAAATAATATTTGATATTGATTTTAAAAAAGAGTTTCCAACTATTCTCCTTCATGTTTTTTTTTTATCTTCCTTTTTATTGTTGTAACTTGGTTTTTTTTTATCTTCCTTTTTATTGTTGTAACTTGGATATTAATAAAATACCATATTTTAATTTATATTTTTCAAATACATAAAAAATAAATTTGAATGAATGAATAATTTTATTTATTTATTTTT
>Ga0209700_102929_pt1 | contig 33647 bp, 21 predicted proteins | sample SiratroredBW_FD_187528 | JGI IMG/M metagenome (GOLD analysis project Ga0209700, IMG submission 187528) | Root nodule microbial communities of legume samples collected from California, USA - Siratro red BW (SPAdes) (version 2) | ecosystem: Host-associated > Plants > Roots > Nodule | place: USA...
AAGAAACTATTTTTTAAAAGAACTATTATGAAAAAAAAAAAAAACAGATAAAATCGTTATTGAAAGTGATTTAATTTAAATATAAGGAAGAGTAAATAATGATTTTTCGAATCTTTTTATCCGCAAAATTTAAAATGGCTGTAAAGTAAATTTTTAGGATGGTTTTTCTAATATACATTTAAAGATGAATATTAAACTAACTTTTTATGAAATATTTATGATATATTTATAAACATTAGATTTTCTTTAGCATATTTTCTTTTAAACCCTTTGCACGGTTGCTTCCACCGCCGCAACAAGCAAAACTTGATAGCTTAGTAGCCGCCCTTGAAGTTCGGAGCCTCTACGGTTCTCTTCCCTTCTCCGTCACCGTAGAAGAAGACCCAATCTTCTGGTAACACTCCATTATTCTCATTCTTCTATTCGATTTTACCGCACTCACTTGGTTATGCGTAGTTATTGTTTTGATTATTGATTTTGCACTTGTAGAATTGTTTTTCGCATTTTAGGTGCCCTAGAATGTTATATGCTAGATTATCTTTTTTCTTTCAATGTAAAGGAATGTTTGAATTGTTCTTTTGCGCTTTCCTTTTACAAACTTTTTGTTGAAATTCACTGTGAAGTTCTAGTATTAGGGTCGGTTCGACAAATATTTCTGTAATCACTTATAGAAGAGAGAAAAATACAAAGAAAAGTGTGACATGAGTTGCTCTATAAGGCTAGCTTATGAACACGTTTAAAAAAAGTTTCAGAGAAGTTAAATGAAAGAATTTTTACAAATTAGTGCATAAACTAATTTTAATTCATGACAAAGATAATTTTTTCTTTTCTTCTTATGTTTCTCTCCTATAAATGCTTATGGAGAAACTCATATATAGGACCATTGGCTTTACTCTGTGTCCGTGTTCACAATGCAAGGGTGTTTCAGAGAATCATGTAAATGCTAAGATGAACTTATTCTTCTTGTTCAGATATAAAAGTAATTTACAATCACAGAAATTCTTAGTTTTGCTGAGTTTGTTGCACTTATAACACTGATTGGGCCTTATTTCACTCTTGCCACTGCTGCTACAACCAGCAGAGAGACAACATTGTGAATATATTGAAAATTGCTATTTCACCTCACAACCACGCTCACAACCACCCAGGCCAAATTGCAGTTACACTAAAGGTACTTTTTTCATCTCTTTTATCCTTTCTATGAATTAAATTGAATGACACTAGAATCTAACTCAGCTATTGCATCTGCTTTCTTAGTCTCCTTAGGGCAAGATGACTCGTCCTAAAGCCAACTCAAAGAAACAACATGGCATTGACTTTAAGGTTTCCTCTATGGCCGTAGCACAATTCTATTATGTTCGTTTCTGCATCTGTAACTTGGAATTCTTTTGGAGCTTTTTAACACGTCACTTTCAAATTTTTCAGAAAATAAGGCGAAAGGTTGGGAGGAAACTGCCACCACCTAAGAATACAACAAATACTGAAATTAAATCTAAAGGTACCCTTCTGCTCCAAAATTAAAATAGGTTCTGTTTATGACATGTTTATTTACTAATGGGTGTACGTATTTTGGTTTTAAAAAACAAAATCAAATCAAATTAAAATTAGATGCATGGATTAGATTTTGAAACCACATCACTTTCTTTCTTTCTTTCTTTCTAAATCTGGTTTGGTTTTTGGCCAAAATGGTTTATGGACAGAAATGGTTTTGGTTCAAAACTGGTTTTAAAACTAGTTTTTGAACCAAACCCTATTATGAAAACAATTCTTTTTTCAAGAATTAACTTACAATTTAGACCATGTAAGAAAATGGCTTTAAAACTGACTAACAGAACCGATTATGAAGACGTAAAAAACTGGTTTACATTTTCTAAATGTGGTTTGCTTTTGGTTTAGTACCCTATATACCGTTTTCTGTATTAGCAAAGATAAGTGCAAAGAGACATAGTGAAATTTGATGTATCAACTTAATGTGTTTGTTTCTGTTGATGCAAATAACAACCTGAACTACCTGAACTGCTTTCTTTTGCCATACTTTGTTCTTTTTAAAAAAAGCAATAAACTATCCTGTCAAGTAGAAACATATTTATATTTTGTGTGAACTTTAAGAATGTCCATCTGCTTCTCTGTTAATATTTACAGTACAGAGTCTTTCTTTCCCTCCCTCCCTCCCTCTCTTTTACACACATAACTTAAGAAAAGGAATTTCTTTTAATTGTTTTATAACTTTTATTTATAATGACTTTAATGTCATGAAATAAGCTAACCAACATCTCTCCAACAGCAATTGTTCTGCCGGAACAGAGTGTAGCAGCCGAGAAGGCAGGTTTGGCTGTAAATAAGAAAGGTTTGACTTTAAAAGAACTTCTCCAGCAAACATCTCATCACAATCCAAAAGTTCGTAGAGGTATATTTTTGTTTTATTGTATTGTCATAATGTAATTGCCTTTAAATGTGCATATTAGTGTCATTAGTTCTCTACAGAACAAATTTTGTATGTTTAGAACCAATAAATTTTTCAAAAAGATTAATCTTGATTAGCTGAGTTGAACAAAAATTTTAGTACAATAAAGATTAACTTATTAAGCTATTAACCTTAAAAGTATGAGGCCAGTTGCACTTGTGCACTTGCTACTAACACATGGAGGGAATGTGATTAATTCTAGTCATTCATCAAAATTTCAATGTATTGTATTTTGTTTTAATATAATCAACTGAACATTTTAACGGATTGAAATAGCAACTACCCGTGGTTTGGAGCTGAAACACTAAACAAAAGCCTTGGTTTTGATTTTGTTTTAAAACTTTTAGAAATGATAGCTCAAGTTGGTTTGAAATTAAGCCTGAAGTCCTAAAATGAAGATCATAAGCACTGCCAATATTACTAATTATTTTCCAAATCTGTCAAAAATAAAATTAAGCTGTCGTTAATTATAGTTTTTGGATCTTTTGAAAGTTACTCTAATGGCATATCTTGATTGCTTTAATGTGTTGGCTTGGTTCCTATTCCTAATATACTCTTTCTTTTTGAATTGTAATTTCCTAACTTAATGTCATTGCTTTATTTAATCCAGGAATTAAGCATTTGAATTTTCATTTAGATTTGGTCATCCTCATATTAATACTCTCTTTACCGCACTCTAAACTTCAGATGCATTGATGGGTATTAAGGATTTATTCACCAGGCACCCAGCTGAACAGAAGTCACACAAGTATGCTGCTGTTGAAAAACTTCGTGAGCGCATTGGTGATGATGATAAAGTGGTTCGGAAATCATTGTATGATCTTTTTAAAGTTGTGATTTTACCTTGCTGTAAAGAGGTACTTCCCATTTTATTTACTTGAATCACTTTTCTAACACATTGGGATGATACACTTATATGCCACTACCATTGGGATGTTTTTTTTTTTTAAATCTTTTTTATTAGTTATGAAAAATTAAATGGTGGTATGATCTTTTTAAAGTTGTGATTTTACCTTGCTGTAAAGAGGTACTTCTCATTTTATTTACTTGAATCACTTTTCTAACACATTGGGATGATACACTTATATGCCACTACCATTGGGATGATACACTTATATGCCACTACCATTGGGGTGTTTTTTTTTTAAATCTTTTTTATCAGTTATGAAAAATTAAATGGTGGTGTTTCTTTCTCATGATTTATGCTTTGTTATATTGCCTCTGGTTATTAATCAATATTATAGTTGTGCATCAAGATGGCTGTCTGTAATATTCTGAAGCTGATTGTTATCCTTATTGTTTCTGAAGTCTGATTATGAGGATCTAATTTCTTTTTCCTTTACATATCCAGTAATCTTTATATGACTACATCATTACATTAAAGATTGATTCTTTTGAAACTTCATTTGCCTTATTCTGTTACTTGGTTCTCCCTATGTTTTGTAGGACAATCAAGAGCTGATCGTTTCTTTATTGATGCCTTACATTTTTAATGCAATGACTCATTTGTCAGTTGATGTTCGGATGATGGCATTTGATTTTTTAGATCTCATTCTCGAGTTCTACCCTCCTTCCTTTTCACCATCTTATGCGGAAAAGGTGATATTATTTTCCATATTCTAAATTTCTTTATCAATATGGTATGGTTGCTCCTTGAAATCAGATTTTCTTTTAATATGCAACTCTTTGGTCTGTGGTGTTCTTTTGGGGGTGACATGGAGGACATGGAGAGAGGTTGAAGGGGATTTTTCTATTGCAATCGCAGCAGTTCTGAGCTCCTTAAATTTTCTGATGCTCCTCTAATTGGATTTTACATCCACCTCTGCAATAAAAGCTTATATTTATTTATCGACCCAATGTCAACTTTTTTGATATAGTTTTATGCTGATGATTTTCGTATTTTATGCTATTTTCTGTCTGAAATGTTTGCCCAACAATCAGAACAGAAAAAGATGAGCAATGCTTCAATATATCTGTATTTTATAGAACATTGATCCAGATATGACAATACGTTGAAACTTAATTGAGGGGAAATTTCTGTACATTTAATATTTTTATTATTCTGAAATCCTATAATGGTACTATAATACCGATTGAACACTTGTCTGAGGAATTTGGGAAATTTCATAGACAGATTACTGTGCCAGTATTTTTCTTAGTTGTGTTAGCTAAACACACCAATTTATTGCATTTCTATTTCCCATTTTTCTCATGGTTGTTTTATGTGCCATCATTGTATTATCTATTTCCCAGCCCACCATTTTATTCTATTTTTGCATACTTTTGTTCTTCACTTGTTCCTGAAATTAATTTTATATCCACTGTAATTGTAATTGTTGTATTTTTGTATTGGATGCTTAGAATTCACTTTGTTGGTTGTGTGGTTAACAGATTTTTCTGAATTATGAGGATATTCTAAGGAGGAACCAATACTATTTACAAGACAAAGGAAAACTAAAGGATGCTCTTTCTGGGTTGGTTCGCTGCTTGTCACTCCTTCCTTGGAATAAAGGAGGAACTGATTTGCACAATAAGGTATTTTATTTCCATTTAGCTGTTAAGGCTTCATGACTTGTATAAAAAGTACAATTGCAGATGCTATGTTCAATTTTTCAATTTAAGCTTTGGTATTTCTGTGCATAAACCACTCTGCATTTTTATTTTAGCAATCTGTCTCTTTTTTCGTTTCATTTATACTCAGTTTTGTGCTTAAACTGATCAAATTATGTGCATCTGGAACCCATAATTTTTCTCAGGATACATTTTGTACTTCATAATTTGTGCAAATTGTAAGACGTGTTACTATCTGGATAAATACATATCTATGATTAGAATATGAGCTATAGTTTATGATCTAAATTTTTTGCTTTTCAGACCTGGTAAGTTTTTGGTGCGTGAAACATCTCATTGTTGTTAATGCTAACTTTATTTTATCTTTTGTACTTACCAATTTATTTCTAATATTTTCTATTTTCAATAGGATGATACTGGACAAAGGGTATTGCATGCCTTTGAAGCTGACATGTCCATGAACTCAAATGGTATGATAACTTAAAAGCACAATTTGATTTTTGAAGCATATATAAATTGAATGTTGTTGCATGAGTCTGAATAATTCTAAAAGCTTTGTTATGCCTTTTATGTTCTCACTAATTGTCTGACTTTCCCATTTTATCCTTTATCTGTTTGTGTAGGTTTTTCTTATATCATAAAGAATTTGAAGGATCTAGTTCCAGCATTAATAAATAGTTTCCTGGAATTTATTCCATTGATTCATTCTATGGAAAGTCTTGAAGGGAAGTCTTTTGGTTGTATGACATCTATTCTTCATTGCATAGATCTTATAGTTAGGTCTATTGCTTATGGGACAGATAAGAAATCAGAATCCCAAAGTTCTCAGGGTGGACCTGATGTGGCTATATGGGATGTTACAATCTCTTCTGTACTCTTGAAGAAATTATTTCCTCTTTTTCCCCTGAATCCAGCTGATCATCTTTCAGCAAGGGTATGTGTCTATGTTTTTTACCCTTTAGTGGGGACTGGTGAGTAGAAACTAATTGTAAAATTGTGGTCTAAAGAGGAGATGGAACTGTTCAGATTAGCTATTTTCCCCTTTGATAACCCAATCAACATAAATTTGTTTTGTTTCAACAAATATAATGGTTTGCTAAGTTGATTATTTTCGTACGTTTTGGTGGCTGTCTGTAAAAAAGAAATTTTCTAAGAAGATAAGACTAAGTCCCCAGAAGGAGGAGGTATAGCTCTCAATTTTCTTTGCTACCTGCCAAGGAAGTTGCCCTGACAAAAGTCGTGTTCTTTTTCTAATTAGGTCCAAGGAGGAGATATGATTCTTGTTGTTAGGTTCCCTTTTATCTCATAATATTGTTTTTCCTCCGAGGAAAATATACCATTTATCATTTGAACTGTAAGATTGACTGAAATGTGACTTTTTACAAGGCATGTCTAGTGTTCCAACTGGTATACTCTAAAAATCATGTATTTATGTATGTCTAAGCAAAAGCTTCTGTCAATATTTTGAGTAGTAATTGAAATATTAAATTTTGCAACCTTTCTTGAGTTGATCTTGATTTTGTGTTAGCTTTGGTCATCAGCCCTCAAATTTGGTTTGTTAAAAAGGTCAAGTATATATTCCAAAAACAAGTATAGTTTACCCCTATAAATTGTTCTGCGGTAGATTACCCTTCTTCTTTTGTGTTATTGTGATCTAGTTCCAATTGTGACATGGAGTGAGGAGCAGCTTGATTGTGATGTTCTTCTTATTTCAAATAAACTAATTTTTTCTTTTTTTGCATTGCAGGATTCTGGTAGGTTGCTTGACTTGAACATGGTCATTGCCAAAATATTTTTTGAATTAAATGAATGGATGTGTCTTCCTCCTAATTTGTTGGAGAAATTTCTTGAATTTTTTGAAAATGCTCTGCTCGGGAAGGTTTGATAGATATGCTAACATAATCCTTTTGAATTTTCTTTGAGTTGAAAGTAGTTGTCATTCTATGTCTGAAATGGGCTGGAATTTTTATTATGCAGTTCTTCTGGGCTACACAGTCTGCCAAGGCTGTCTGGGAAGAGCATTTAGTTCAACTCCTTCCATTTATTCCTAAATTTGTTTCACGTGGGGCAGGCTATTGGACATCACGTCTTCTTCAGGTTTGACATGTTGAAGGAATTCTATGTCATTTTTGTTAGATTGTGAAAATGCCATTATTTTTGGATATTCTGGTTTTTAATATTTGCTGGCCTTTGGTTTCTTTTATGTTTTCGACAATAATTACAAAATTCTGTTTCTCATTGTTCTCTGTCTGATTCCAGATATTGTGAAAGACATGGTCAAATCAAGATTTTGTTATCACCAGTTGCCTTGCGAATTCTTGAAAACAATAAACTAAGTCTGACCTTTTTGTTGTTATTATAAGTGAAAATATATCAACTACTGAAACTAGAAATTAAACTGAAAGAATTAATTTTATGGTTGTGTCATCTTGTGCCATGTTTTTGTTTATGATGTTTTTTTCTTTCCTATAAAGGTTTGATGTTGCTATTAACATGGATTTCTGACACTTGCAGGCTTTTACCCTGACATTCAGGGAGAGCAAGCCAGGTTCCATGCTGAAATTGGCTTGTGTTTCTGCTATTGAAGATATGTTAACTTATGTAAGTTTGGACTCATCTCATTCTGCAAACATTCTTGAAATGAAATTTTATGAAAGCAATTTATTTCCTTCCTTCTAGATTAAGGTGCTTTTTTTTGTCTTTGGTCCAAATGTAGATTGAAAGCATGCTTTCCATAGAGACAAGCAATCCAGAAAATTTAGATCTTCAAGATGCTTTACTTGCATGGATTGGAGATCTCCCTCTGTTGCTTATCCAGCTTGGAGATAAACACCCAGCCTGCTCCCAGGTAGTTATTATTTTGATTTGATAAGGAGCAATTTGTTTGAAATTCATGGTTTGACAGAATTTTGAGAGATTAATCTTCCTTTGCATTATTCTTAAGTCTGCAATGTAGTATGTCCTTTTACCCAAAACGTTTTTTGTTCATCATAGGCTGTGTTACGTCTTCAACTTCATATTGGACAGTGTGCTTTGTTGAATTCATCACTTGTTTGCATGTATGACAACATGCAGCAGTCATTGCAAGATTTTTATTGTACATGTCAAGAAGGAGGTAAACATGAACATGCTGTTGACATATTAGTAATACCACACCTGTGAGTTATTTTTTGGCTTCTGATTGTTTTGCTTTTTTGCCTTGCAGGACAGATATGTTATGGTCCTTTTCTCAGTCTTCCTAGAGAATCTCAAGAGCTCTCTTTATGTTCCCTTTACTATTTCTCTCATTTGGACCTGCCTATTTTAAAGTCAATAGCCTATTGTTGCCTAAGTACGCTTTCAGGCTTGTTTAAAATTTCACTAACATGATGTTTCTTTATCAATTTAGTCATCATACCTCCTCACTTGACATTTTACCTACTATCATTTGCATAACTAATGTCAATTAATTTTAAATTTCGCATTATACATGATCACAAGTTATTTAAAGGTTTGTAATTTAAATTTGTTTGAGGAGAATAAGTTTGCAACTTTTTTCTTCCTTTTTTCAATAATTTTTGTTTTAATTAATGTGATAGATATAGCATAGAAGCCCACTGCTTTGATGTTTTTTTGAGGATTCTTTTTGGAAACATCTTACGTGTATGCCTCAAAGATTTAAGTAATATTTATTTAGTGAAATTAATTATAAAAACATGTAATTATTGTTTCATCAAAACCAAACAATGAAGATATTTGTCTGACATGGCAGCCTTATTTTTGTATTTATTTTATTTGCCTACAAAAAAAATGTGGTTATGTTTGTTAAAATCTCGTGAGGATGATTTGAAAGTTTGGACTTTTGCCCACAAAGTAGATGTTGCACTGATAATTCTAAAGCTTAGAACATTGTCCGTAAATTATCTCAGAGAGATCCAACTAAGATTCTTTGTGATGTTATTGTGATATAAGTGTTTTGACAACTTAAAGCAATGGAGGATACTTTTTGTACAGCATTTTTCCCTCACTTCCTGTACCAACGTTTTTAATGTTCAATGTAGCCATTGCCTCTTAAGTAGACGTTGGATTTAGATACCAATGATATAAATGCTGTAAAATTTTCTGGGTTATTAATTTTGTTTTGTACTATTTCAGGTGATGATCTAGACTCCTGTGTCTTATTTAGGATCATAGAGATTCTCCATTCATCCTATAGAGATGGACACATCAAAATTGCAGATTACTTGAGTGTTTTCATCACACTGGTCTTGCGTTTCAAAGTTTCTCCTGGTATCTTACAAATATTTATTTGGACTACCTGTTGTATAACTTTTGATATTATCCATTTCTTGTTTCACTTTTCCAAGTCAGTGCTTTTGTCCATAATCCTCGGTAGTTGGGATCAGAAAGAACTGGCTGGGGTTGAAATTGGCAATGCAAAACAACATATTCCATGTGATATGGCCCAAAAATAGAATAGAAAAACTGAATAGTATTGATACTGAAATATGACTAATCAGAGGGGAAACTTCTATTACAATAAAGAGTCAAGGAAAAATAGACCGTACCTGGGGCAGAGCTCCTTACTAAATGAAAATGAAGAAAACTGAAATAAGAATAATCCCTTTCCTGAGGAAGAACTCCTTCACGCAGCCTAGCCAGATATTTACTTAAGAATCCTCATAACTCTCATTCTGTTATCGTACCTCAAATAATCATTCTCTCTTCCCCTAGCACGATCCTCACATCTTCCTATCCAACTCCGGCCAGCCATCCATTCTGTTATTCTCTTGTTCTCTCGTCTTCCTCTCCCTCCAATTCCATCCTACTCTTACCACTTTCATCTTTATTTGTTAACTCCTAAAATGCAAGCCTAGTAATCGTTTATCCATCACCAATGGGTTACTCCTACATTGCAATCTGTACTCATCCAAATTTGCATTGCTTGGTAACTTGTAAATAACAATATTTATATGGGCATTCTTTCCATGCTCTAGCTGGCAAAGTTACTTAATTGAAGAAAATATTTGTCATTGCTATGTATGTATAACATATTAGCAATAGGTTCATCCCAGACCAAGAAAAAGTTGCTTGAGTAATCTTTGGTGATTGAATTATCTATATTTTTGAATCTTTCTAAACCTATTTTAAGTAATCTTCAGGCTCCAGAGATTGAGAAATGTTATTCTTTTCAATTTTGCAGAATTTGGTTCCTCTTGTTTAAAGAGTGACCCACGTCGCCAAGCTTTAAAGTCAATAACAACTGTTCTATGTTCGTACATTGCACAGATGGGTGACAATGCTCTTGTTCTACAGATGATAGAGAAAGTGATTATTGATCAGATAGTAAGTTGACACATTTTCTTGAGTTTTCTTTTGCATTATGGTTTTTTCTGTTTACTTGGTGCTTCCTTCCTAGCTCATTTAGAATTTTTTTGTAAGAATGATTTCTCATTCCTAGTTTGTACCACAGCCGCAAAAACCTTCTTTGGATAATAGTTGCTCTCTCCTGAGAATGCTTGTTACAGTGGATTCGAAGCCCACAAGACTTTCTGAACAAAGCATTAGCACTCTAGGCCGTCATCTTTCTGAATATCTGATGGATGCTATGCAGGTAAGAAGTATGATTCCAAAAACTGACTAGCCTACTATATGAATTTGAACTGTGTTGTTACCTATTTGTCTAACTTATTCTTTTGGATACCCCTGATAATGCTTTTTACATCTAAATTATCTAATTGTTTTTTCTCTGTCCAAGTTTTTATTTTGAAAGTCAAAATGTCTAGTGTTTTTAAAATATTATGATTGATTGCTACAGTATCTACATATAAAGTAAAAATTGACAACTTCCAAAGAAGAAATGTAGAATCTAGCTAAATGTCTGCAAGCCATTATCATATTAAAGGCGATGGGGGGAATAGTTTCTAAATTGTCACTACTTCTGAGATGATTGATTTTTTGTTTTTAATAACTGTTTCTGGAGTTATTTAACAACAGATACCAATATTACAATTTTAACCAATGTGATAATTTATTCAGAAAAATGACAACTTGACTCTTCTATGGGTGCTTACACCAGCTAGGACTTAATTCTTTTTTATCATGCATTAATTTATCTTTTTTATGGCTTAACATCCATATAATAAGTTGAGGGCATATGGAAGAAAAAACCCTTGAACCTCAAGGTATTATTTGTAACAAACAAGCAATATCTTTTCATTTTCTCATCCTGGTCTAAAGGCATCTTTATCGAAGATTATCTTTAGTTTTTTATTTAACAAAAATTTCTGCTAGATATCTATTATGTTTTCTGATCTGACTTTAGTAAGTGGTTGTAATTTCGCACATTTTTCTTTCTGAAAGCAACGGGTTTTAATTTCTGTTGACAACATGAATTGATTTTATAATATATATATGTATGTATAATTTCCTGTTTAAATGTTTGCTCTCCCTCCCTAGTATGTTTTCTGATACTAGAAGTGCTTCTAGTAATTTATGAGTGTTCTTTTATTTTATTTTCTAAATAAATGGATCTTAATTTTTTTGATATGAATTGATTTTAGTACTTTCATTGATTCTAAATTTCACTTTACTACAGTGCATTCGAGAAGATGATGAACATGGAACTCCTTCCACCCAGCATTATTATCTTCTACCTTGTTTTTTCTTGTTTGACCGGTGCCATAAAGTTATGAATGTTGTGTTGAAGAAAATGGGATCAGCTATATATGATAGTAGTGTGTTACTAAAATCTGACAAATGTTCTCAACATATAAAGAACTGCTTGAATAAGGTGAATGCTGTTACTTCTGTTCTTTTGCTGATGCACAAGGATGCTAAATTACGACAGATTATGTCTCTATTCAAGGAAAATATTGATAACATCGTAGAGCCAGTTATTTCCTTACAGGTAGGTTCAACCCTGATGAACAAGAAAAACTATTGACTGTTATTTTGAAGCTTGTTCTTATCTTTCCATTGGATAAATCAAAATTGTGAGTATAGTAAAGGTTTTCAGTATTTTGGGTTTGTCCATACTCCACTGTTTGGATAGTTACATTCTGCACCATATACATATGCTCATTTAGCATGAACATGACATGATATCACCTTTTTTTTTTTTTTTGGGTGCATGAAGTTCAAGTAGTGTGCTTATTGCATGCCTTACCACACCTAGTCAAGCTATCAATGTTTCCCAACGGATACTTCATATGCTGTGACTTTTAATGTTTCAATGTATTTTTGATTTTTTGTTTGCCTTATTGTTCTTTTATCTGTGGGATGAGGGTATTGTCGATGTTATTGTTCTGTTAACATATCTAGTTCCCAAAACATTATAATGGTTGTTCATTGATTATTTTTTGTTTTTTATGTAGTCATCAGGGAAGATTAGAATGAAAATTGAAGAATATGAGCGATTGAAAATCTTAATGAGATAACGATTGTCAAGAAGAATGTTCTGGAGTGAGAAACTGGTACAATTACTTTAGCAGTTTTTTCTGACATGTTTGTCAGTTGACATTTTATTGTGTATTTGTATTGGAGTTTCTTGTGTCTTTTTTTGGTGTGTTTACACTATCATACATCTTCAGTAGTGTTTCATAATAATCAGTAGGGAGAAGTGCAAATTAGTATCTTAAAGTTTGGGTTATGTGTGATTTTGTTGCTGACTCTTCAAAGGGTGCATTTTGTTCTCTAACGTTGTCAAAATGTGCAGAATAACTCGTCCACATCTAATCCATCGGTACTTAGCTTGGAAATAACTATGGAAGGGGTTATTTCGCACATTTAAAATATTAGGGATTAATATATCTCTTGGCAAATGCCAAGGATTAAATCACATGCTTCAAGATAGTAATTTGCCTTTCCTCCTTATTTGTACTATTGCTTTGTGTCCATTTGTTTGGTATAATGTTTTTTGCTTTTGTGTATGACCATTTTGATTTAAGCCTTTCAGCATAACGATGACTTGCAGTATTTTGGGTTTACTAATCAATGTTTTCGTTTTCCTTCTCTGTCTGTCTTGCCTTTTTCTTTTGATGATATCCTGTTTATCTTTCTTAATACATCTTTGTTATGCTCAATCTTGATAATAAGTCTTTTAGTTCATTTGTTTTCATTCAGCTGTTCAAAAAAATTATACTAGTCATGAGTGTCATGGTCACCAAATAACTTCAACAAAAGTTTCACGTGATGCTTAATTTACCTATATTTCATTATGATTTATAATGAAAATAGCAATTGAGTATTTCTGATACGCTTGAGTCCATGACAGTTCGCAGACATAGTTGGCATAGAAGGGACTTCTTTATTGTTAAATTGACAGACAGAAGGATATGGATTGATATGTGGTGGGCAAAATGATACTCTAATCATACTCTGTAACTTTAAAAAAGTTATTTTTCACCCTCACTCTTTATTTTTATTTTTTATCTGATGTTATTTGGCACCATTATATTCAAAGAAAATAAAGGGTGAGGAAGAAAATTAACTCTTTTAAAGTTACTTTTTGACCAATTCAACCTTCATCATAAATGTATATTGATGGGCGTCATTTTTTTTAGATTGCTTCTCAGTTGTAAATTTTTTCTCTGGTTTGTAGAGATCCGTGGTTCAAAACTGGTTAAGGAGAATGCAACAAACTTTGATAGGGAAAGTCCGCATCAGTTTTATGAATCTCACAGCATACTCGGTATCATCTGCCAACCACTTTTTCCAAGTTTAATTTGCAAGCAATTTTGAAGCATGCTTGCAGCTACTTTGTTTCACCTGGAGAAATATAAATTTTGCCTTTTGCTTCCAATTTTGTCCATAACAATGTTGTATTAATTGTGTGATGAGTATCAAGGACACAGTAGATACTGTACAGTTTTCATGTTTATTTTTCTTCCTATACCTCAATATTGTTAAGACTAGAGACATCTGATAGCCCTAAAAAATGACCTTAAATATTAGATGAAATTATTCAAGGTAATTCAACAAAGTTCGATGACGCTTTCAGCTAACAAGTGTAAGCCTGAAGTCTCGTACTAGATAATTATGAGTATTATTTGCAAGTCGACCCTATTTATCTTCTATTTTTTTTTTAGCATAGGCCTAGATGTCCTAACAGAGGGTGATGGGTGATATTGTCAACTTTGTGGTTTGAATTTAAAGTTTGTTGATGTTACCTAGATGGGAAGGGTCACCATGAGATTCCGAAGCATTACGAGGTTAGTAAGTCATCAAAATAAACTAGAAATTTCAATTGGTAATATTCATTGGAAATAGAATTTTGTTACTTTAATAAGTAATTTTTTTCTTGTGAATGTGAGATGTGTAACCATATTGAGGGACTTGATGTCATTTCAACAAGTGGATTAGAAACACCCTTGAAAATCAAGTTAATAAATCTGTCTTGCAAGCGCACAAAACGCAATAGAAAGATTGTTCCAGATATTAAAACAATGAAATATATCAAGAGGGATTTTATAGTAAAAGACTAGTAAGAGAAGGACATGTTACAGGTTGAAGACATGAAGTTCTTATTTCAAAACAATGAAAAAAGGTGTAAAAATTATTTTGGTCACAGAACAGGGATCAAATTTGAGATACTTTTGAGATACCTTAGCAACTGTTAGAAAATAGAATAATATTTTTTGCATTATTCTAACAGCGATTTATAGGTTTGTAATATATGATTTAGAGTAAATAAGCTCGCATATGTAGTGTATTTAGACATATCGTTACCATTCAACGTCTTGAATATCTTTCTTAACAATAATAATTTTTTTTATTAGTCATCAATATATATGAAAATTATCTTAGGGGAAATTTTTAAGCAATTTGCTATAGAAGAGATACTTTTATTTAGTTGATTTTCTTACATAATGTTTACTTTTGAAGAAAAGCTTTGCTTGAAACATTGACATTTTGGTAACTTTCGTGTTTAGAAAAAAAAAATATTTACATAAATTTTAACTGTGCATTAGATTAACTAAGTTAATTGTGTGAGTTGAATGTCATATCTGTAATGCATATGTTATCAAGTAGTGTGATAAAAAGAAACAATGTGGGAACAAGAAGTCATTTTACATTGAAGATGAAACATGTGTTGTTTAAAATACTAACGAATCAAAGAAATTTGCAAAGTGAGCAATATAGTTTGGAAAAAGGTTGTATGGCATGTTTCAACTTCAATGTTATCCACTAACTTTAAAGTTAAAAGTCACTTGAGATAATGCTAAAATTGGATCAATCTTTGAAAAACATGCTATGATGTTTATTAATTACATCTTCAATCAAAATGAATTTTGATTTGGATGACGTCAAAACTGTTAGTTGAGTAGGTCAAAGTTGCTAGGAGTTTTATTTATTTTATTTTTACTAGCCGATTACCTTATTTGTAGGAAGATAAGGGATATTAAGTTGTTACAACAAAAGATGGAGGTAGATAACATAAAATTAAGGAATTTAAATGCCAAAAATTATCTTTGTTTAAAGGTGCTTGAAACCATCTTGCGCAAGGAGACATCAAAACATGTTGCAGGCTCAAACACATGCTCTACAAGTTTCACAAAAACCAAGTAGATGAGACAACAACAAGGGTGCATGGAAAGGGAAAAAGGAAACAGTAAACCTGAAAAGGAACTGAAAAAGATGTCAAAAGAGAAGCCAAAAGGAAAATAAAGCACATATTGAGTGCTTTTGATTTGGTCACAGCGTCAGAGTGTAGGACCAATATGAGCAATGAGAACTAAAATTATGTGGTGCAAAAAGGAAAGGATGTTGAGATCCGAGAAGAAAATAAGAACTTATTGTGGTAAATTCAATATCCAAACTAGATCAGGTAAGGCACAATCTATCTTAAATGTGTTGTATGTGCCAGATTTGAAAACTAATTTGTTGAGCATTGGACAATTACAAGAAAAGAAAAGGGCTATGAAATTGTGATAAGAAACGGAGATAGTCAGGTGAAAGATTCTGACTTGGGACTGATTTGGCAGCTGAACAAAGCAACTTAGTTTTGGCTTTGGCACAACCAATATGGTCACTCATACTTTGGACGCTTACAACAATTGCAAAATAAGAAAATGGTCAGAGGACTTACTAAAGTAATTTAACAAGAAGTACAACAAGCAATTATTGATTCTTCAAGGCCCCAATGCACTAGGAGAAGACCCACTTCCTGCAAGATTTTTATATCACATGTGTTCTTTATGCAGATCTCGAAAATCTCTCACAATTTTCCTTGTTTGTAGATGGTGAAATTGACAAATACAAAGTTCGTTGGTAGTCAAATAATTTCAACCTTTTCTAGATAGAATAAAATGGAGTTGTGATGGTGTTATCTTAGAGACAATTTTTTATTTATTTGGAATTAGGATGTACCATGCAATTGAAACTTCATTAGACCTTTTCCTCCTTCTTACTCTCTTTCCTTCAGGACCTTCAATATCTGTCTCGTGCTTCTGAGAGATGGTTCCTTCAACATCTCACTATATTCCACAGTCTTCATTTGTCCTATATGGTTCATCACTGCTTTCACTCTAACAATTTGTCGAATTTAAGAATTTAAATTCATAAAAATAAGATCAAGCTGTTACAAATTAATTCTGAAATTGCTAATGCGTGACAATTAAGCATGGCTTCTCTAAAAAAACTATGTATTTATCATTTAAGTATGTTATAATCGTTTATCATTTAAGCATGCATGAGATCCAAAATGTAAGGCAACTACTGTTATCAAAGAAGGTTTGCTCTTCGGAAATAACTAGAGGAAGATAGAAAAATATATTAGCACACAATTCATAAGGAATGCTTATTACAATACAATGTCTAACGAAACAGAAAGATGAGTGTATTTTCATGCCAAACCTATCTTGCATGAACAGTAAAATTCTGGTAGATTCAACTATGAACCAATATGAATTGATAAGACTATTTGGTGATGTGAGCAATGAAAGAATCCATTTCTGTGGCAGTAACTCCACCTTCATCCATGGATCTATGAATGGCATGTTTAAGCTTCACTGCTCTATCTCGCATCTCAGCACCTTCCTTTGTTTCCATCAACCTTCTCACAGCATTCTCAACAACCGAAGCACTAACAACTTCATTCCTCTGGGCCCAATCCTTCACGACCAAACCAACCTTGAGAACCTCTGTCATCAAAACTGTGTTTCTTGGCTGGTCGGAGTGGACAGGCCATGCTGCTATTGGCACTCCCATGGTTAGGCTCTCTAAACAAGAGTTCCATCCACAATGAGTCATAAACCCTCCCGTTGAAGAGTGGTTCAGAATTTCCAATTGGGGTGCCCAATCCCTCAGAACAAGCCCCGTGCCCTCAACTCTATCCTCAAACCCAGTTGGAAGTTCATGCCTTTTTGCAGCATTACTATCAAAGATGTCTCCTTTATCAGCATCTCTCAGCACCCAAATGAACTTGTGCTTGCTTTGTTCCAACCCACTTGCAATCTCTTGGATTTGCTCCTCTGTAAAAGTTGTTGTTGTCCCGAAAGACACATATATAACTGAATTTGCCTCTTGTTTATCAAGCCACTCCAAGCATGAGTGTCTAGTTCCGTCTGAATCTTTCTTCTCAACGGCTAAAGGGTTGAATGGCCCCAGAACCCAAACCTTCCTGCCAGCACTGAAACCCTCCATATACTCAATGTAAGCAGCTTCAATTGCCCTGCTTGTGTTGTAGATCTCGCCATCACTGAATTTGTGGAGCTCACTTTGAGCATGAAGGAAGTCCATGACTTGACTTGGGAAACATCCTTCCTGAGAAGGAACCAGTTCTGGGACATGCAAGCCTTCGGGCCTTCCCACTTTCTCCCAAAAGAAAAGGGAGGTGAAAAAGGCACACGTGGTGTGAAAAGTGTAGTTCTCAACATTTGGCATGTTTGCAGCATCTTGTGCAACATAGGCCATGAGGGAGTCATGGATGACTACAACCCTTTTGGCTTTAGATGAGAGAGATTGAATAAGTTCCCGAAAAGGCTCCCTAAGATGGTAAGTGGCATCAAAGGAAGGAAGTAGATGAGGTGGAAAAGTATTGGATTCTGCATTGTGGTTGGGGTTGGGAGGAGGGGAAACAAATGGAGGGACTTCAAAGCCATGGAAATGAATTTTTGAGTTTAAAATGGAGTTGTGGTAACGAAATTTGGCTTGACGAATGTGGGTGAGTGTGCTAACATAATGGACTGGTATGTTGTGTGAAACAATTAGGCCTGCGAGGTGGAGAAGCGGGGTGAGATGACCTTGTGCTAGGAAAGGTATCAGAACAGCCACCACCTCCTTTTCTGCATTCTCAAGGCTATTATGGCTTTGGCTATTACCATTGAAAGCCATTGATGAAAGCAGAAGCTATTATTGAAGTTTCTTTGACTGGATATCAACCTTATCTTCCTGGGTTGATTGGTTCCATGGTTCCAAGGATGGCACGTGAACTATTTATATACGGCACTTAAAAATCCACACGTTCCATAATGCTTCTATAACGTCATTATGATTTTTTGAGGATATGTTAAGTGGTAAATTTTTAGTTTGTGCTCTACAGTGACCTCTCATGGTGGTCCTTCCTCTTTTCAGTGGTAAATTTTTAGTTTGTGCTCTACAGTGACCTTTGAGCTGGTGCCTAACTCTGTCGCCATTGTTGGTTGTTTTGCAACAAGAACAACTCATATGAGGATGAACCCTTCCAAGGTTCATTTCTTTGTGATAGTTGGTCCTTTTACACTTTTGTAATTGATTTTAAACCATCTTTTTTTGCAGTTTTTCACCAAGGACTTCTCATAATAAACCAGGAAAGAGAAATTGAACATCACTTTCGTCCTTCTCCTTTACCCTACGTATACGTGTGTGTTTGGTTCGACTGGTTTGCAAATAAAGGAAAGCGACGAAATGTGAGAAAAGAGGGAGTGGCGTTCCTCGCATGCATGAAGAGATTTTTATGGAAAGTCACGTCAGCTTTGTGAAATGATACAAACGTACTTGTTTTTATTTTGTTTTTGTGCTTTAATTTTGTTTGTCGTCTTATTTGAGCTTTTTCAGTTGGTGTGTGAGAATAGATTCTAGTGGTTTGAGTTGAAGCCTCATGCATTGTTGAGTTTGTGGTATATAGATCAGAAGCATTGATTAGAAGAAAAAAAAAAGACTATAATAATAAATTACATTATTCTTGATTATGTGTAATTTTCTAAGAAGACAATCGATTATTTAATATATATAATAGGTCATGCATTACTTTTAGTACATTATTATTGTAATTTTTTTTAAACTTTTTCTAAATAAATTAATTGTTTTTTAAATATATAAATAAATTATTTATATTATTAATACAAATTTTATATTATTATATATAATATAATCGATTATATATATAATTTATATTTTTATAATTATGAATATTTAATAATTATTTATTTTTATTTAACAATTTTTCATATATTAACAACGTGAGACGTTCGTATTTTTTTTAACTAAGATATTCGACTGAAGTAGAAATCTTATTTAATTGAACGAGTTTTATGTAATGTAGTTTATATTTAATTTTTAATTAATTTTTCTGATAAGAAAAAAAAAATCAATTTTAACAAATTTTGCATGTACTGACAATGACAATGTTTGAAAATTTGAATTTTTTTTACTCAACTAATCTTCATTTCAAATTAATTTTAATTACAAACAAAAAATTCAAATCTTTAAATTTTATATTTTAAAAAATTAATTAATCACATTCAAAAAATTAATCATATTTTATAATACATTAAATTTCAATCTAAGGACAATTGTGTAACTTAACATCTTATAAGTTTTTTAAATTTATCGATCATACCGAACACATTAATCGTATTTCATTTTTTAATTATTTTTAATTCCACAGTTTAATTTGTAATATTATAATTTTATTAATTAAAAAATAAAATTTCAATTATATCTATCATACACTGCTTACAAACTTTTTCAAACTTATTCTTTATTTTCTTTCAAATCTAAAGAAAAAAAATTCTTATTTCAAATAACCAAACTTTCTATAAATTTTTATCAATTTTTTTTCTTATTTCAAATAATCAAACTTTTTATATATTTTCATCATAGACTGAAATACACTATTTCCAATTAATATTTAGATGAAAACAAAATCTTCATTTTCAATGCATTTAAAGCTAATGAAAAATTTGCACTTTCAAAAAATATACTCATTACATTCTAAAGAATGAGAGGTTAATTTATGGATATGGTAAGTTTTTTCTCACATAAACATTTTATGTTGTCAGAATGATACTCGTGATTGAATTACTTTGAAGTAGAAAAATTGTATACCCATACACGACTTCATTTTAGGATTTTTTTTTTAACTGAAGCATGTCTCTGATGACTTTGATATAATTCTTTTTGTTAAAATCGTGTATAATGAGATGACTTTAACTTTTTATTTATTTTATATAATTAAATGGAAGTTGTGCATGAAGACATAACTTTTAAATTTTCTTTTTGCATTTTTTTTTTTAAAAGAACAAGTAGTGGATTGGGTCACAACTTCGTTTTGAGATTTTTTTTTTTAAGTTTTGGATTGATTAGGACTTTAGTTTTTTGGACCACTAAGTTTAGAATTATTTTATTTTATTTTTTAAAACTTGTAATTTGATATTGTTTAATTTTTTTTTGTAAATTTTGTTGTATTATAGTTAATTTATTTTTCTTAAAGTTAAGTAATTGTGTTTTAATTTTATAATTATAATGTATGAAAATAAGTTTATTGATTAAATTAATGATGTTAAGGAATTAAAATATGAGAAATTAAAAATAAGTAATACATCACAAAATGAAAAAAAAAAGTAATAACAAGATTTGTAATTTAAATATAAATGTTTTGTTTCATAAAATTTTCACTATCTTCACCTGTTATTACCTTTGTTGCGATAATAATTTTTTTGTATTATTTTGAATTGATTCATTTATCTCGTTATAAATACGAGTAGTTGTTATTTGCCTGGACTGATTGAGAATGAAATTCAGTCCTGTATAAGATGATTAATAATCTTCATATTGAACCAGATGGAATAGTAATTGATATGTCTTAAAAATGTGTTGTAGATTATAAATGGGTCAACAATCACTAGTTGTAAATGGTAAGAGGAACAAACAACAACACGTGAGGACAAGGTAGCCTAAGAGCTTGAAATTCCACACAATATATGTGCCTAATTTAACTAAGTATGACATTGGTTAGCGGCTAAGTTTTCTCAATTGTATGTATGCACATGAAACATTGTTGATTTTTGTTGGTTGTTCCAGAGGTAGTGATTTCTTCTATGTATTGATGTCTTGCTCGTAACATGCACTCTATCTTCATGCCTCGTTCAACAAACCTCTTACCTTCATCGTACGCTTGTGTCGACTTCTTTAGTGGTATTTGATCTATCCATTAAACAACTTGTCAAAACTCCTATCTTATAGCTGATAACTTGGCCTAAACTTAGGGTTGTTTCATTTCATAACCTTTTGTCAATACTATAATGTAAATTCGACATCATGTTTCTATATTTTGAAAAAGAAAAGAACAATAGAAATACCTATGTTAATCAACTGCTTTAATTTTTTAGTAAAGTTTGAGGCATTGTGGCGTATGCAGTATATTGAGTGTAGACCATTTTCCTCCCATCCAACTTATTCAGAGTTTAACGCTGACAAGATGGTTGATACTCTATATGTTATCAAGCACAAATTTGATTGTGGTGTGACATTCTGACACAACAGTTAGAAGACCAAATTAAAGTCTCCTTTATCTCTCACCTTAGATAATTGCAAATGCTAATGGAAAACACTTTGATTGTCAATGTGAGCAATTTCAATTAATAAAGTCAAATGATATTTTACAGTAAAAAATTTGTCATCAACTTGAACAACAGGTTTGCAATAATTGAATCCTTCAATGCAAGGCTTGAATGACTAAAAAACACATTCAAGAATATAACATTACATTGTTGACAACATGGGGGGAACCAATATACTGTATAATGGTTATGAAAACATTTTCTTATATAGCTTGCAACCATCTTGAGAGATCATTGTATGAATCCTTCCAATAGCCAAACACCATCGCAAGAGTTTTTTGTTTTGCTATCCATAGTTTTCTATACACGACAAAATAATTGTGATAACTTTTAATTTCTATAATTAAACTCTTCACTGAGATGGAATGATTCACTCTAACATAATTTAAAACAATGATAACAATATAAGTGGTGTCAGAATTTTGGTGGGAGAAATTGGTACACAGTTACTTTTCTTGAAAAAGTGAACACTCATGGCAGCAAAGTGTGAATGAAAACAAAAAGAAGGAGAAAGAGAAAAGAGAGAGTTATTGTATTCTACTCAAATTAGAATTGATGTGTCTTATGAGTTTCAACATTTTTGGCCTTTTTACATAGGTGCATGTTATAAAATGGGCTAAATAAGTGGGCCGAAGCCATTGGGCTTAAACCATGCTGGAAACTGAGAGTGAGATTTTAACAGCCCCCCTCAAGTTGGGAATATATATTTGAGTAATGTTACGTTGACACTCACACGTGGCATACTCCAATTGACACCTCTGATGTGGTGAAAAATAATATTTGTTTAAGCCAGCATGGAAAGTTCTAATTTAGAATCCCAAAAGCCACTCCCACTCTCTCAGTCTCTTCACTCTCTCACTCTCGCTCTATGCATTCTTACTCTCTCGCTCTCTACACTCTCACTCTCTCGTTCAATGGATGTATCTCTCACTCTCTCTTCGTCCACTGTCTGGCTCTCTCGATCTGTCTGCGCTCTCAAGGTCTCTGCACTCTTCGTCTCAGCAAAAGGTTGATTTTTTTATTTCGTTTATGTTGGAAAACCATATAAAGGTTGCTCTTTTAAGTAATTTTTCATGCAAAAGGATGTTTTTTTTTTGTTTGTGGAATGATTTTCGTGTAAAGTTTGGATTTTCATGTGGTTTTTTATGGAAAAGGAAGCCTTTTTGGTGGTTTAACACTTCTATTCTTGGTTTATGCTGGATCTAAAAAGGTTTTTGTGTTTGTCGTTTGATTTCCGTTGGTGGTTGAAGTAAAGTTTGTTTTTTTATGTCATTTACATGATGATTTTTGGTTCTTGGTTGAAAAAAGAATGTTTTTGGTAAGTGTTTTAAGTGATTTTTCATGGAAAATGATGTTTTTGTTTGTTTGCGTTTGATTTCCATGTAAAGTTTGTGTTTTTATATGCTTTTTGATAGAAAAGGAAGTCTTTTTGGTGTTTTGTTCTTTGTCGTTGCTGGAATATAAAAAGTTTTTGCGTTTAGGGTTTGATTTCCATTGGTGGTTGAAGTAAAGTTTGGTCCTTTGTGTGATTTACAGTGTTCTTCTTGGTTGTTGATGGAAAAGGAATGATTTTTGTAAGGGTTTTAGGTTTGTAATGTTTGAATCTGTTAGTTTTGGCAAGTGATGAACACATGTGTGTTGAGTCGCCAAAACATGAACTAAGGTGTCCTTTCGTTAAAGAAGGGGTAACCACACGTGTTTTTTCAAACAATAAGTAGTTTCAAGCTTACAAAAAATTAGTGGTTACCCATGTTCTAACGAGGGGACAACTAAGTACAAGCTTTGGCGACTGACGAACAAAACACAACAATAACAATATCCACAATGAACTACGAAACCCAAACAGTTCGTGTTACATACAAATTTACACATTTGCATGAATCGGGTGTTGTATTTTGTGTTACATCCATCAAACGGTTCGTGATATATTTTGCTGACATGGTCTTTATAGGTGTATACTGTTCAATCTGGTGGATTTGTGTCACTCTCCACATCGCTAGGAAACACACAGGAGTCAGCATCTGCATCTGGTTACTCAAGTTTTAACGAGGGGACACCTCAGTAGATGTTTTGGCGACTAAATACATTACGAACATTTTGACATTTTAAGTTCTCATGTCCTTCAGTTACAATCCTGTGAATTGCTTCCATAACCCTTTTATGTACCAAAATATGCTAAATTGACATACATGTGTGCATAAATAACATTTGTCAACCTACAAAGCATCAAGGGTTACCCATGTTTTAATGAGGAAACACATCAATTTATGTTTTGGCGACTAAATGCAGTACGACTAATTTGAGATTTTAAGTTCTTATGTCCTTCAATTACAACTTGTGAATTGCTTGGATGACCCTTTTATATACTAAACTATGATAAATTGACACACAAGTGTGTGCATAAATAACATCTATCAACTTACAAAACATCATGGGTTACCCATGTTTTAACGAGGGGACACCCTAGTTAACGTTTTGGCGACTAAATATAGTACGACCAATTTGGCATTTTAAGTTCTTATGTCTTTCAGTTACAACTCTGTGAATTGCTTGGATGACCCTTTTATGTACAAAAATATGATAAATTGACACACATGTGTGAATAAATAACATTTGTCAACTTACAAAACATCATGGGTTACCCATGTTTTAACGAGGGGACACCTCAGTTAATGTTTTGGTGACTAAATGGATTAAAATTTAAAGCAATATGATGCAACATTTGCCCAAAGAAATCATATGTTACAACATTAAACACATATGTAAATAACAATTTAAATAACAAGATGATGTAATATCAATTTCAATTCTTCCATAAAAATTTGTTCAATTTACATTAACAACAATTAATTGTTGCGACTTTTTACATTCCTTAAACCACCCCTTATAGATCTTTTTTCTTTTCTTAGGGAATGTGGTAAAAGGAGGTCCTAATTTAGAGGATTTAAGAATCATCCTCTTTGCTGGAGTCTTTGTTCAAGTTCTTTTAATGTTGGGTGCTTCTGCCTCTGTCTTCTGGGTTGTTGTTGTGGTTGGTGCTGGGGATGCTGGTGGGTTTCCTGCTACGGTTGCTGGTGGGGGAGTGGCTATGTCATATAAGGACTCGAATGCACTCTTAACTTTAATCTTTTAAATGGAGGTTGTCCCTTTCTTGAAACTTGTATAGGGCTATGAATATTTATGTTGAGGTCATCATTGATGAAATTAAATACATCTTTTCCACCAAGAACCAACAACAAAATTGTAAAATGACCATCAAATATATCTTTTCCCTTTCCAGCCATCAATGTTCAAACACCAAATTAGCCAGTGTGCATTAGTAGTGGTTCTAACGCTGCATTAATAAAAGGTTACACCTTCTTTAACGAAGGGACACCTTCTCTCAAGTTTTGGCGATTATACACATGAACACATCAACACATAAACAACAATAACGTGTGTCGCCAAAACTATAACTAAGGTGTCCCCTCATTAATGAAGGGGTAACCAGTGAGGTTTTGTAAAATAATTGTCATTGTCATCAGTAGCCAAAGCTTGCACTGAGGTATCCCCTAGTTAAGACATGGGTAACCACTGATTTTTTGTAAGTTCGGAACTACTTATTGTTTGACAAAACACGTGTGGTTACCCCTTCTTTAACGAGAGGACACCTTAGTTCATGTTTTGGCGACTCAACACACATGTGTTCATCACTTGCCAAAACAAACAGATTCAAACATTACAAACCCTAAACCCTTGCAAAAAACATTCCTTTTCTATCATCAACGAAGAAGAACACTGTAAATCACATAAAAGACCAAACTTTACTTTAACCATCAACGAAAATCAAACCCTAAACGCAAAAACCTTTTATATTCCAGCAACAACGAAGAACAGAACACCAAAAACACTTCCTTTTCCATAAAAAAGCACATAAAAACTCAAACTTTACACGGAAATCACATAAAAGACCAAACTTTATTTCAACCAAATAAAGTTATTCCCTTTTCATTCAAATCCCATAAAAAACCAACCTTTACTCCACAAATCCTAAACCCCACACGAAAATCATACAAGACACATTTAAACGAAGAAAAACAGTTCCTTTTGCATGAAAACCTCATAAAAGACTCACCTTTACAACTTTTGATGGAAAATGGAAGAAAATCTACCACGGACAAGACGAGAGCAGAGACGAAGCCAAGTGAAAGACTTGAGCAGGGAGACGAAGCGAGTGCAGAGAGAGCGAGAGCAGAGCCGAGTATAAAGAGAGTGATAGAGAACGAGAGTTCGAGAGTGCGCAGAAAGAGTGAGAGTGATAGACTGAGAGGGAGAGAGAGCGACAGAGTGAGAGTCAAAGAGTGAAAGGCACAAAAGCGAAGGATTTCAAAAATTAGGGCTTCCTTCAGATTTTCACTTTCAAATTTGTCCCTGCCACGTAAGGTACTTTGACACAATTATCCTGGTGTCAAGTGGGGGTAATTAACCAATGGTGTCAACATAACATTACTCTATATATTTTTCATTCCTAGCTTGGAGTGCATTTCCTTGAAGGATGTTAGAGATAAATGTTTAGTGAATTGTCAACACCCAATTTTGTCCAGATGGATGAATCTTTTTTTTTAAAAAGGGGGCAAAGTTTCTAAAAAAATTTAAGTTTTATTTTTTTTTTAATTTTGTGGTTATTTTTCTTTTCTCTTTAGAATTTAAAAAGATAAATTTCATTTTAGTTTGAATTTAAGATTTTATTTTATTTTATTTTAAATTGGATAAATATTTATTTTATTCTTTTTTTATAACCAAATTTGGTTTAATTTCTCATTTTAGGAAGAAAAAAATGCAAAAGTATATTTGTATTAGATTTTTATCTTTCTTTATTAAAACATATATATATATATATATATATATATAATTTCATTTTATATTTCTTTCCTCTTAAAAATAAATAATAGTAACAATAACAACAAAAAGACAAAAAAAATTGATAGAGAAGCTTCTGTATCCAATACTCCATCACTCTCACAGCACAAACCTCCAAACTTGCCATGTTTCTCACAACTGAACAAGTTAGCGCCTCCACTCTGTAGCCAGCCTCTTTTTGTATATGTCACCTTGCATTCAAACAGAATAGTCAACACTCCAAGGAAGGGTTCAAGTCTTTTTTTTTCCTTTTTAATGATACACACAACACGAGGGGGGCGGAGGGAGGCCTCTCAATTCACTAGGTTTCCTTCTTTTCCATTGAGCTCTAGTTCCCACACTCTGCATAGCAAAAAGAAATGCACAGAGAACACCAATTATACTTTCACCCTCAAGCATAATTAATAAACTCAACTCAATTTGAAAGAGGGAGGATTGAGAGAAACCGGGCATGCTCACGTTGCTTCCCTTGCTCCTTGTTCATTTCCACTCTTTTGGTGCCAGTAAAAGAAACAATACCCAGAACTGGAGTTCCCCTTGGCACAAGACAGATCGGTCAAAAGAAAAGCATAAAGCAATTGAAAAAGGCAACAGAAACAAGAAGAAATAGAGCAAAAAGAAGAAGGTGTGAAGAGGTTATCACTGTCCTATTTATGTTTCTTTTTTTCCTTTTGCTCTTTTAGTTGCATAACATTGACTTTATCATTCTTGTTTTACTTAACCTATATACATTTTCTCATAATCTAATCAAAACCAAAATCAAATATATAAGTTGCTGAATGAGAGTGTGAACAACTATAAACACTAAAAATAAAGAGCTCTCTACCTTCACACTCCGCTACAAAGCCCCAATCCCCAGAGGACTCATTTTCCACTGACCTTTCACTCAATCTCATTTTCATGAATTATTTCACCCTCAACAACCAAAACAACACCTCCCCTTTGTCTCCCTATCACCACCGTGCCTTTTCCGTTCCTTTATTTTTCTCCACCATAAAACAGCCCCTCCGTCCGTCGCGCGCCTTCTCCACAGCCACCGTCGCGAGTCACCCCCAAAACCGCCATCCAAATCCACCCTACGCTTCCCGATAAGCCACCGTGCCTCTAAAGAACATAAAATAGGAAAAGAAAAAAAGCACTAATCAACTCCTCCGCCACTGCCGCGTGTAGGCGATCGCCACCACTCTCTCTACATTCTGCCACCCTTGTCGCCATTCACAATCGTCATCAAGCCGCCACTGTTTTTACTTGTATTAGGTTAGGGCTTGAGTGATTTGATTTTTAGTGAAGAAGAGAGAGAAGGATGAAGAGGCACCGCTGCCCTCTTCATTTCTTTAATCTGTTCGCTACTAGCTTAATTAGGTTAAATTGAAAAAGGCATGTTTGGGCTTGGTTCAGATTTGGCCCATTTAGTTTATAAGTTTGGAGTATAAAGAAAAAAGAGAAAAATAAGTCCGTGTGAAAATAAAAAAGGGAACGAAGCAACAATGGAATTAATGTGACACAGGATGCAATTGGGTAGTGAATGGGAGGTTTTTGCTTTTTGCTTTTTACATAAAAGAATTAAAAGAAAAAGAGAATGTAATGAATAAAAAGAGGTGTAGAGAGTGACGTAAGTGAATGAAATAAAGAAATAATAAATTAAGTGAAATAAGAAAGTGAAGTGTTAGTTGGCTTTGTATGATTGGCCATTTCATTTATGCGGTACTAAGTAATAAAAAAGAGATGAATTGAATAATATTAAAAAGCAAACAACATGGTTTTTGGCATTGAATGGATTGCGAAAAGGGAAAGTTGATTAAATAAGGCACTGCTGCAATGGATTATTTAAATAGCCTTAGAAAAGAGAGTAAATTGAAAATAAAAAAAAAAGAGAATAATGAGTAAGAGAGTGGCTCCATAATAAACATAGTCATGGTTTTATTTGTTAAACATTATTGTTATTTTGTTTCATCTTTATATCATTTTTTTTAAAAAAATACTTGTAAATAAATTTTGATTAAATGTCTAAATGACCGCTCGCGTCATGCTGAGTTTAATTCGAAAAAGTTTCATTATTTTGTTTAGATTTCAAATGACCGTACACGTCAAGCATGTCTAATACGAGTTTTTCTCCTTAAAATATATAAAAAAAAACATCTAATTTTCAAAAATATAAAAATACCAAATTTTCAAAAATATAAAAATATAACAAAACTTCCAAAAACTAAAAAAATATCAAAACACATCAACAAATTTTTAACAAAGAACTACGTAACCCTGATTTTCCATCATTGATGGAAATACGTAGGAGCAAGGTCAAACCTTGTCGGGCCATAAAAAATAAAAAAATATTTTTGTTTGTTTTATCTGCATTTTGCCTCTTTTTGGAAAATAAACATTTTGAAAATCATACTCATTTTACTTATTTAATTAAAGGTACCGTCTTACAACGGGTGCTATGGGAGTGCTAACACCTTCCCCACATGTAACCGACTCCCGGACCCTAAATCTGATTTTCACATACTTACCTTATCTGTTTTCGATTTTTCCATAGTTTTCCATAAAAACTATGGTGGTGACTCCTTTGTTTTCAAAGCTTATTAACTTTTTTTTGAATTGCCGTCCCCGTCACGATTCTGGTTGCGACATGAATATGTCTGCAGCTTGCATGGAAGAGGATATAGGAAGCAATTTGATGAGACTATTGTTCAACTTTTCACGAACTACATGGCTGTCAATCTCTATGTGTTTTATTCTTTCATGAAATACTTGATTTGAGATGATTTGAATGGCAGATTGGTTGTCACAATAGAGAAGAGCTGGTTTATAATGATGCAATTGAAGGTCTTGGAGGAGATAGATAAGCCATTGGATCTCACATGTAGTTACTGCAAGGGCAAGATATTTGACCTTAGAGGAGTTTCTTGATATAGTTTGTTGTTTCTTTGATTTCCAAGATATGAGAGAGTTACCCAGATATATGGAAGAACCTGTGGTGGATCTCCTGGTTTCAGAGCCCGTAGCCCAGTCGGAATCACTGTATGCTTCAACTTGCATGAGATTGTCGTTGTGAAAGAAAATGCCAGACCAGGGAGCTAGCTTCAAGTATCTCAAGATGCGATGTGCAACACGTTGATGAACAGTGGTAGGTGCATATACGTATTGACTGAGTTTATTAACAGAGAAGGAAATGTCAGGTTTGGTGTTAGTTAAGTATATGAGTCGTCCAATAAGTCTTCTATATGTTGTGCAATCATTTTCATTTAATTGTGTGCCTTGTTCAGCCGAAAGAGGAGTAGAGTGAACCATTGGTGTAGGCATAGGAGCACAATCTATCATGCCAGCTTCCTGAAGAAGATCTAAGGTGTACTTTCTTTGACAGAGGTGAATTTCAGTTCTATTCCTAGCTACTTCAAATCCTAGAAAATAGGTAAGGTCACCTAAATTCTTGATTTTGAAATCTTGGTCTAACAGCATGGTGATGTGAGTAATTTCCTCAGAATTGTTTCCAATTAGTACAATATCATCCACATAGACAAGAATAATAGTGGTAGATGTATCCACATGTTTCAAAAATAAAGAATGGTCAATGCACATTTAAAATATTAGGGATTAAAAGAATGGTCAATGCACATTTAAAATATTAGGGATTAAAATATCCCTTGGCAAATGCCAAGGATTAAATCACATGCTTCAAGATAGTAATTTGCCTTTCCTCTTTATTTGTACTATTGCTTTGTGTCCATTTGTTTGGTATAATGTTTTTTGCCTTTGTGTATGACCATTTTGATTTAAGCCTTTCACCATAACGATGACTTACACTATTTTAGGTTTACTAATCAATGTTTTCATTTTCCTTCTCTGTCTGTCTTGCCTTTTTGTTTTGATGATATCCTGTTTATCTTCTTAATACATCTTTGTTATGCTCAATCTTGCTAATAAGTTTTTTAGTTCATTTGTTTTCATTCAGCTGTTCAAAAAAATCATATTATTCATGACTGTCATGGTCACCAAATAACTTGAACAAAGTTTCATGTGATGCTTAATTTGTAATAAAAATAGCAATTGAGTATTTCTGATACGCTTGAGTCCATGATAGTTCGCAGACATAGTTGGCATAGAAGGGACTTCTTTATTGTTAAATTGACAGATAGAAGGACATGGACTGATATGTGGTGGGCAAAATGATACTCTAATCATACTCTGTGTAACTTTAAAAAAGTTATTTTTCACCCTCACTCTTTATTTTTATTTTTTATCTGATGTTATTTAGCACCATTATATTCAAAGAAAATAAAGGGTGAGGAAGAAAATTAACTCTTTTAAAATTACTTTTTGACCAATTCAACCTTCATCATAAATGTATATTGTTGGGTGTCATTTTTTTTAGATTGCTTCTCAGTAGTAAATTTTTTCTCTAGTTTGTAGAGATCCGTGGTTCAAAACTGGTTAAGGAGAATGCAACAAACTTTGATAGGGAAAGTCAACATCGATTTTATGAATCTCACAGCATACTCGACATCATCTGCCAACAACTTTTCCCAAGTTTAATTTGCAAGCAATTTTGAAGCCTGCTTGCAGCCACTTTGTTTCACCTGGAGAAATATAAATTTTGCGTTTTGCTTCTAATTTTGTCCATAACAATGTTGTATTAATCGTGTGATGAGCATCAAGGACACAGTAGATACTGTACAGTTTTCATGTTTATTTTTCTTCCTATACCTCAATATTGTTAAGACTAGAGACATCTGATAGTCTTAAAATCTTGATTAAAGTATGACCTTAAATATTTGATGAAATTATTTAAAGCAATTCAACAAAGTTAGATGACGCTTTCAACTAACAACAAATGTAAGCGTGAAGTCTCGTACTAGATAATCATGAGTATTATTTGAAAGACTTTCCTTGCAAGTCGACTGTTAGACTAATAGGAAATGCGAAAAGATGAAAAGTTTATGTTAGGAGAAAATTAAATAAAAAGAGTGCAGGGCAGTTTTGCTTGTTAGGATGGATGGGTCTATTTAAAGACCAACTGGGTTAGGAGGAAGGGACTTTTGGGGGGTTGATTGTTGACAGGGTATTCCTGTGTGAACGGAAGAGTGCTTCGTTTGTAAATTTTGTGTAAACTTCTGCTATAGAATTGTATACGAGCTTTCTTTTAGAAATTCTACTGTTTTTCCATTTTCTTTGTTATTTTCGGGGTGTGTAATTCTTTGGTTCCAAACAATTGGTCCGACCTGTCGGATCCAAGTGTGGGTGGAAACTGCTGGATCTTTGATCGGGGAAGCATTCAAGAATGGGAGAAATGGAAGACCATATGGGCGCTTTGGAGAAGTGGGCCAGTGAACAGGAGCAACTTATTGCAGATTTGAAAACAGACTTTGCAACAATTTTACTGGACTTTAAAGAAATCAAATAAATGTTGAAAGATGTCAGGAAAAGTGACAAGAGGGTTGAAAGAGGGAAAGATTATGTTGTTAATACGAAGGTTGAAGCAACTGATATGAAAGAAAGTTTCATGATCATCAAAGAGACCAAAGAAAAGTTGCAAGACCTCCAAAATAGTGTTAAGGGTTCTGAAGAAAAATAAAATTCAAAAATTGAGGAGTTGAAAAGAGAAGAAAGAATTGTTCAGGAGAATGTTCAGGAGAATAATTCAGAGGAGAAGGAGGAAGAAGGGGGGTTGAAACCGTGCATGAGAAGAGTGGAATTACCTGTTCTTGAAGGTGTTGATTCACAAGGTTGGGGTTCAAGAGCTGAAAAATTCCTTGCGGTACATCATGTGTCTACCATGGAGAAATTGAAGGTAGTGTTCCATCCAAACCATTGGTGCAAGTTTTGGAGGAAGAATTCCAAAAAATCTTCTTGTAATGAGTTTTCTATGGCTTTAATTCAGAGGTTTGGAGGGAAGGAGAGGAAACTTGTGTTTGAAAGGTTCGCTAGATTGAAAGAAAATCGAAGTGTTCTGCAGCCACTTACGTTGTTGCTTTGTCGTCCTCATCCCCGCTGCTACTGCCGCCGCTGCCACCACCGTCGTTGTCGCTGTCCCTGTCGTCGTCCCCTCAACTGCCGTCGCCGTCTTCACTACCGTTGTCGCTGTCGTCATCCCCTCAGCTGCTACCGTCGTTCCTTCAACCGCCGCCGTCGTTTGCGCTGGCGACATCACTGAGTAAGTCACCTTTGTCATGCAATCACCATGCTACAGAGATCGCGACAATCGAAGCTCCAATGGGTCTCCACGTGTCTCTCTCAGTTTTATCACTATTGCCACCGTTCGTCGTGCATGACGACGAGTAGGCACTGTTGCCGGTGGCGATTACTATCGCTCGATTCGACGTGGTTACCTCATTTGGGTTCTGCCTCTGCCATCCTGATCGGAGCCTATTTGATGGGTTAGGGTGTTTTCTCTCTCCACCGCTGTTCTCTACAAGGGTGGACATTTTTCCTCAAGAATATGTTGACCAGTTGTTTAAACTTCTGGATCAAATTGCTTCATTTCCTTCAGAGACCTTTGTAGCTATTGTTGCAGAAGAAAATAGATCTCCTTAAGGTGATATATTTGATCAGTTTGACTATGAACCAATAGCTACTACAACTCTTGGTCAAAGTCATCGTGCAAGATGAAAGGGGCGGAAGGTTGTTATTAAAATGCAGAGGCCTAGACTCAAGGATCTTATTGAAATTGATCTGAAAAATTTGAGGGTTATTGTTGAATATCTTCAAAAGCTTCTAAAATCACACAGTGCAAAGAGGGATTGGGCTGCTATATATGATAAGTGTGCCTCTGTCTTGTCAACACCTAATTTCGTCCGGACAAGTAAATTAATTCAGATTATAAAATAAATACAAAAATTAAAATAAAAGGGTTGATATCTAGTTTTGTTATATTATTATCATTTAAATAATAAAAAAAAAGAGACTTTGGTCCT
>Ga0209700_102930_pt1 | contig 33645 bp, 14 predicted proteins | sample SiratroredBW_FD_187528 | JGI IMG/M metagenome (GOLD analysis project Ga0209700, IMG submission 187528) | Root nodule microbial communities of legume samples collected from California, USA - Siratro red BW (SPAdes) (version 2) | ecosystem: Host-associated > Plants > Roots > Nodule | place: USA...
TTTTAAAAAAAAAAAAAAAAAAAAACTGGTGCATGAATTACTTATTACTGGTTGGTGGATCTTGACCGAAAACTTCATATCACATCACTATGTTCACATTCCAAGCTTTTTGGGAAATGTGGATTATGATTTGGTGCATTGGTTGAGTTTATATATATAAAAACTAAATTTGAAAAAGAATTTTTTTATATTTATGTTACTATAATTTTTTATGCTGAATAAATATAGAGAGAAGGCTTATTATATTTTATTTTTTCTAATTTTATATTGAAAGAAGACTTGTACAATCGTATGTTAAACAATAAATTTAAAATACTAGAAATTATGTTTAAATTTAAAGTTTACACGGAATAAAATTTGTTATAAAAACTTAATCGAATACTTAAGAAAGAACTTTGAAAATATGAACAATAATTCGAGAGATTAAAAGATAGAAATAAATGTAAATGACAATGAAAGTTTACCGTAAAGATATAGAAAACTTGTATAATTGATAATAAAAAAAGAAGTTGATAAACAAAGATATTTATATGGTTGTTCTATTAGTCATTCTCATCGTCTAGTGTTATAAAATCTAAATATTTTTGTTTTTTTTTTTGTAATCTTTGAAAAAAGTACTCAAATATCAATTTATAAGATAGTAAAATAAAAGTAGATAGCTGAGAAAAATAGAATAAAGTAAACAAAAGAAAAATTTAAAGAATAAAAGTTAATAATTATCTACTTATGCGTAATGCTAGTTTTTCATAAATAAATATATAATCGGTTATAGGTCGTGAGTGAATTTTAATACGAAATAAAAGTATATCCAGTGCATGATATAGATAAATTATTATAATTAGAATTTAAAATTTTAGCTTCATTCGTAATTTTTTCTAAATTGGAATTCGGTCAAAATATATATTTTCTATTTTTGTTACATAAAGAATTAGGGCGTAGAATTATAGTCAAAATTTTGGATTGGATTCCAAAATTCTAATTCATTATTTAGACTACTAGAATCATATCCCTGTTCCTATTTTGCAACAAAAAAATTATCAAAATTAGTTACCATGATCACGCGCCATGTCAAATAAAAAGAGAATTATCAGCAATATTTTATTGTAAATATCTTTATTAGTAATTAAAATTACGGAGAATTTATTTGTTATTGTATTTGGGTAGTTTCCTAATAATTTTATATTATTAGTCAAAACAGTTTGAGAGGCAATGTATTTTTTGGTGATTATTTTAGAAGCAATATAATGTGTTAACATTTTTCTGAAATTTAAATAAAGTGTTACATTTAAGTTTAATCATGTGTAAATTGTTATCTATATTTGATCTTTAATAGGCCGTATAATATTCGGGATTGTCATGCTACTTTGCATTTTTATTTATTTATTATTAGAGTTTAAAATATCAAGTTAAATAATTTATTTGATTACCCTGTTTTAAAAAGTTAAAACTAATTTAAATTAAAATACCCAAATAATCACTTAAAAATAGTTTTTAAAAAATTATAGCTATAGTAATCTAATTCATTATAATAATTTTAAACTTGTTAACTAACCTAATTCATTATAAAAAGCTAAATAAGATATAATTACAACTACCATGACCTTGTAAAGGAATTTTATAATTATTATAAAAATTGTAAGTTTATCGAACATTTTACAACCTCAAATGATATTTAATCATAATGTTGTAGTCTTAAGTTTAATGATATTAGAAATATATCAACTAATACATAATATTAGCTCTAAAAGGACGGGAGGTTGAATTTACAAAACATTTCTTACAAATTGTTGATCATTTATTAAACAATAACTGAGAAAGATAACAACACGATAATTTATACTTGTTTATTTACAACTTTTGAATTGGGTTTAGCCTTTTCTTAAATCATACTTAGATTACCAATAAAAGTTCAATTATAAACAAGTACATCAACATATCTTTTCTCAATCTCCTCCTTAAATTAAAAACACTGTATTTTTTGTTATAATAAAAAAATTATTTACTTCTAAAAAAAAATATATTATAAGTGTTTTCTCATGTATGGGTGACAAAAAGTAGAAAATACAAAAGTTTCAGTACATTCTTTTATTTTAAAAGGCTTTGAAAAAGGAGTTTTATCACAAGAACATTCATTATATTTTTTATTTTTATTTTTTAATCTTCTAACATCTTCGTCCTTGTATATATGGCTTCATAAAGATTATTATTACTCTGTAATCTTTAAAGATGAAATATTGATATAATTGATAATGTATTTATAAAAAACTTTGGACGTAAATATCCTTGATATTTAATGCTTGTTGATATGAGTCCAAACATAAAAGATTGTATTTTTCTTTTTTTATTATAGAATTATAAATATAGAAATAATACAAAATTACATTGTTGGATAAATTAATTTGGTTGTGTTTAATTTTACTTTGCTTGCAATCTTCATGATCAATTTATTCATTACAAAACTTTTTCAAACATTATTAAAAAAAATTGTTATTTTTTTATTCACAAAATTGAAGGTTCGATATTATTTGCACTCTTTAAGATTAATTCGAGCAAATTGATTTCTTATTAAATATTTTTTAATTTCAAATATAGAACATAAATGGACGTTCCTTACGCTTTAGTTAGACATAATTAATTATGAATTCTCTAACTTATAAAATTACTATAGAGATTAATATATATATATATATATATATATATATATGAAACTCTACTGAACAAAACACATGTTAAAAGATTTACAACTAATTAAAGAATATTAATTCGAATACTTTTTTGACCATCGAAAATTTTCACTAAAATATCTAGTATTAAATCCTCTAAGTTTTAACGATCTTTTTATGATAACAAATACTATATATTTTGAATTAATCTTATTATATATATCTATCTTATATCCACACGCATAAAACTTCAAAGAATATAACAAATGTTATAGAAAACAACAAATAATCTCGTAAACTCAAAACTTAAGTCGGGTTTACCTATTAGAGTAACAAAGCAATGAAAGTTGTTGTATTTTGATAAGATAGATTGAATCACTCTTCAAGGAGGAGATGATTAGAGTGGTTAACAACTATCCTTGGTATTATTTTTCATGAAGAAAATAGAAAAAATAAAATAAAATCAGCGACATGAAAATAGGAAAACTATAAGCTCTCTGCACTTGTATAAACATTACATTGGTATAACTATTACAAATTTATACAAAGTTCAACTAGAAAATCAGAGAAAGAATCTTTAGTGAGAAAAAAAAACATTTTATTTTATTTACGTTTTATGGGTGTCACTAGATTATAATTTTTTTTTATAATTATCAATTTTTATAACTATATCGTATTTATTTTATTTTCCATAAATTTTATTATAAAAAATTTCCATAATTTTCCAAAGAAAGGCTTCAGAGGGAAGTTTATTAACTGCTTTCCGTTACTGGCTTTCTACTTTCTGTCAAACATGGGTTCTTATTAAATTCAAGACTAATTTGGATTTTCTGTTTAAAACTTTGTATTGAATAAAAGTATGTGAATATTTCAATAAATCACCTGCATCGAATTTAAACCTAAGTTCGTTAAAATGAAATTCAGATTCTTTTTATGAATTTTTAGTATTGTTTCTTTTGTGTCTTTAAAATATATTAATTTTGATATATTAAAAAATTTAATATATTTTAATGTAAAAATCAGAGTATTTTAAAGGCATATTAGAAGTACAGGTCAAAAACAAGTAAAAAAAAAAATCTAAATTTAAATCAGGTGATTTTTGTTTAGTGGAAATAAAATAAATCAAAGTAAATTAAACTAACTATTCTTTTTTAACAGCTAAACTAAGTGTTCTTAAAGTTTTGTGAAATTATATTCTTTCCTACTATTACGTTAACATTCTTAATTATTTGAAAAACATAATCTCAAAACACTAAACACATATTAATTACTGATAAAAAAACTAAACACAAATTACTATAAAAATTACATTTACTATAAAAATTACATTAAGTCTTCCTATAAAAATGACTGTAAATACGAGAAACAAAAATCAATAAATATTTTTTAGGAAAACTAAAACAGTCAATGTAGTTTGTTCTTTCTAAAAGTTTTGTGACCAAAAGTCTCCAATGCCACCGAAAGAACTTTGGCAGTTCAAAATAAAATCCAGAATGTGCTCGAATTCATTTAACCCATGCAGAAGCCTTTTTCAAAAGAAAATCCGAATAACATGGGTCGACATCCATTTTCAGCTTCTCACTTTCAAAAAGTAGTCGTATAAACCCAAAAAATGAAAAATAAAATCTAAGAAATTCTCACTTATTTTGCCGGTTGAAGTCAAATTGGGGCGAGGAAGTAGGTATTAGTTCTTTTAATTGAAGAATATTTTATTTTAATTAAGAGAGATATGAAAGATTTGACAGTAATAAATTATAATTGAAATGATAATAATATTATTTTAAAAGAATTTAAAAATAAAGTGTTTTTGAAATCTTTTTATATGTTATATATATTTTTTATTTATTAAATATTTTTAACTCATTTTTATTTTTAGTATTATTGTTGACTTCTTCAAATTTTTAGAAATCATGGTTTTATGTATGTTTAACATGGCCTAATTGCGTTCAAAGTTTTCATGTATTTTGATCTTTCTTGAAATTGATTTTATTTTACATTACTTCTTAATCTAATGTTGCTTTATTAATAACAGCGAAAATAAAACCATATGTAACCAATATTTAAAGTTAGTAATAAGAAAAAAATTATTTTAATTCTCATTAAGTTTGTTCTTGGAACACAAGTCAATGTCAACATTTTTATAGAAGTTTCTTTCTCTCTTTAGGACTTTTTTATGTCTTCTTTCTAATTTCATTCTTCTAAGTATATATATATATATTATTTTATTTTATTTTTTTTTTTTTTTTTTTTTTTTTTTTCAAAATCTGATCATTGTAATTGAGAGTTGAAGATCATTTTTAACTGATAAGTTTTTTAATAAGAGTAAATTCATGTTTGTTTTGAAGGTTTTTCATTTTTTTTAATTTGTCATTAATTTTAATAGATTAGTTTTTTTTTATGTTTATATGTTTTTATTTTAAATCTCTTAATTTTTAGTAGTTATCTTTCTTTAATTGAAAGTTATTTTAAAATAAAAATTATAAGAATTAATAATAATATTTATAATATTATTAATAATAATATTAATTATAATAATAATACTATTAATTATTAATATTATTTAAAAAATAATTTATAAATAAAAATCTGTAAATAATGTTAAACTTACTTACATATTTTTATTCGAATCTAATAATTTATATGTAACTTATAAATTCTTGTAGTTTTCCCCAATTTGGTTAACAATATTTTGAGATTCAGAATTTCAACTTCAGTTTTAATCTTTCATTGGGTGTTGCTGGTTCAGTCACAGTCACAGAAGAGGTTATAGTTCCCTCATTTTGCTTTCTTTTGTAATCCCCTGTTCTACCTTAGTACAATAATATCTAAAATAAGTGTTGTTTTAATTTTAGGTAGATTCATAACGAGTCAATTTGTTTATGTTTATTTTAACGAAGACTATAAAAGGTGAATATACCTCTTTCTTAAGAAAAAGAAAAGGTTCACTTGGCTTATAAGTCTTCCTATGATTTTTAATCCCTGTTCATATTTTATGATTCGTCGGCAAATCAATATGATTCCTTCATTCAGAAGCAATTTCTAATATTGACACCACAAATTAGTCCTTTGATTAGGCCAAAATTGATTTCAATTGTCACTTTATCAAACCTATGCAGTGTATCATGACTATTGCACAAGAAAATTTGTCAATGATTTCTTTTCGTAACTGAGTTAAATAATTGAGCTATTTTATTTACCTGTTAAACAAATTAGTAGATTATTTTTATTTAATGAAACATGTATTTTCAACCACTTTTAACGGTTAGAAGAAATCTAAATTTTCTATCACAATTTCTTATGATTTCAGATTGATTGATTTGATAAGTTAAAGTAGTTAAGAAAAAGAAAGTTAAAGTAGTGAGAACCATCCAATTATGGAGGAACTACAGTTATGAAAGCATTCTCATATAAATTATGACAAAATAGTGGCTCTGATTTATGATTAATAATAAAAAAAATTAGATTAATATGGAGTAATATTAAAATAGAATACAATTATCATTCCATTACAAGAAGTAAGTTATCAACCACAGACTGACTTATAATAATTACTTAAATTTATAATTACAATAGTTTTATTATTTGACATATACATATGTAAAATTAAACTAAAAAACCTAATAATTGATTACTAAAAGCACTTGTTACAAAAAACATTAAACTCTCCTTTTCCTTTTAATGAAACACATGTTAGTTTAGAAATTGTGAACCGTGAACATTTGTGTGGTAGAGTCAATTTAAAGTTATATATGTAGCTAGGTCATACATAGGTCCATGTGCATGATCGCAGTTTCAACACTCTTCCATTATTCCTCGTATAGTATGAATGCTATGCCATGCAACCAACCAGTCAGAATCACGCCAGCTACAAAAGATAAGTGCCAACTCAAGGGGTGTGCCTTTTTCCACAAAATCTTAACAGTATAGAATTTTCGCCTGAATAATATCTACCTTGCTTGATGCAGAGACACGTTGGAATACACAAGGTTGAATTAGTAGAATGCTGAAGTAACTTCATAGGATATAATATGAAGTTTCTGCCTATATAATACTCTATGCTTTTTCAAATTTTATCTTATCAGTTTCTCCCTTTCCACTGTGAGATTTTTTTAGGGCTACTTGTATTCAAAATAAGCTGATATATACTTAGAGTGATTAATTTAATTAAAGTATTACTTACTCATGTACTATTTTATTACTGTCACAAATCAAAGAACATTGTAATTCTTTTCCAAAGAAAAGGAACTGTGTCCTCTTTCCAGATACTTACGTAAGAATTAAAAATGGTCAAACGTCAAATACAAAATTTCCTACTTTATTTCTCACTTTAACTCGTCTATAAGTTAAGAATCAAGCTAGCTACTAGTCTTTACCTGCTATTCTTCTCCTATTTCAAAATCTGTTCATCTGAACAACTTTTGGCTGGTTTTCTACCAGTATATTCATGTATGTTCAAATTGCAAGCAACGCTGTATAATTTATGTATCTATATATTTGATGATTGAATAGAAGTTGGCTTCACAAAAGATAAGTCATCTCTTACATGTTATTATAATTCTTTTTGTTGCAGATACACTGTTCCAAAGTATTATCAACTGATATCATATCAGTAGCATCATAAAACTTAAGGAAAGAGAATTGGAACATTCTTCTGCAAAGGTAACAAATCTCTTGACCATTATATTGTCAGTGATCCATATATTAGCAACTTTGTCTGTGATCCATATGTAGTTTCTAATAATCATTCTGGAATTTGCGATGTCATGTTTGATTGTGATTTTGGACCAGAAGGACAACAGTTACTATTGTGTTTGAATCTCAATACAGATTTCTTGTAGTTATCAGTAAAAGGTATGCTTTAAGGCAGCTATTAATAAAGGAAATGAAAGGATTTGTTATTTGGACAATTTACCAGAAGAAAAAGACAATGAATAGTGTAAAATGCATTTTATGTTATTTTATTGGGATGATTGATATATATATATATATAGTGGTTTAGCATTAGGCAAATTTAGGTACCAAGTTTTAAAAAGTAATTCATTTTCATAAACTACCTGAAAAGCAAAAGATATGGAACTAGTTCAAATTATTATAATTCAGATTCAATCAATAAGGAAATAGTAAGAAGATAGTATTTGAGTCAAGTTTGATATTTTCTTTAATTGATTAAAATTCTATTTCTAATAATCTATGTGCAGTGCATTATTTGATAACGTGCCTTAGGAAACAAGATTGATTATGATAGCTCATGTGAGTCAAGCAATCATATCTAGCCAGAGTTTTGTTGTAACCATGCAACTTACTGCATTCATATATGTGTTATCCAAATGTTTTTGGATTTGTTTGTAGGAAGAAAAAAATAATGAAGAAAAAACTAGGCAAGTTTATTAGCAAATGAACATTAACTTATACACAAATTGAAAGAATATTTTGTAAAATAATTATAATTTTATTTATAAAGATATTTATAAAATATATGTCCAAATATAACTTAAGTCTTGAAAAAAAAATGATTATTGGATGTATGAGTATTTACGGAATCTATAGTCAATTTAGGTATGCAACTGGTGTGATTAGGGTAACATTTATCATGTTTTTTAAAATGATATGCATGTAACTTGCAGATTAATTCCTTAGATTGTATTTATAAATTTCTTATAATATCTAATACCATCTTAAAATTACAACAATTTGATATTTCAGAATTTCCAAAGACGCGTTTTGACAATATATCTCATTTTCTTTTAGGTCGGTAGGTCGGTGTTGTTTCCTATCTTTAGGGTCAATCATGTTACCAAGTAAAAGAATTATATTAATCATTTGAAAAAAAAAAAAAAAAACTGTTGTACATGTTATTCTTTATACTTTATAATAAAGTTTAACATTTTTCATCTTGTTTTCGGATTAGAAAATCCATCTCACTTGATATGTGAGAGTCAGGTCTAAGAAGATATTTGTTAAATTTATTTAAATTGTTATAAAATTAAATATTTTTCGGTAATTTGAATCCCATCAAATAATTGAATTGTAATAGGATGATAACAAAGATACCCATGTATGTATATATTTTAAGATGGGTATTTTATGTTATTTTTCATGTATTAAAACATTTACAAATATTAATATTTTTGTCGCTTAAATTCATTAGAAAAGTTTTTAGGGAGACAAGTGACTTGGGTCCCACAATGCCATATCTAGCAAAAAACCCCAGTGCCATATCTAACGAAAACCAAAGAGCACGCCACTCCATACCTCCTTCACACCACGCGCTTCTTCTTAGCGTGTGTATATTTTGATATCTTTAATTTTTTTTAACATTTTTTATATATTTAATATTTAGCAAATATATTTTTAAACAATATTTATTTTACCATAAATCAGTGCTTATCCGTGCATTAAATTTTTCAGTTAAAGAAATAGCATGCTTCCATTTTTTTTCTATGAATGTTTTTCATAATTTATCCTGCACGCGTCTTTCTCCATGACTATGAGTGAGTTACTGGTGACTCACCAAATATAGGTAATAGATGGTGAGTGTTGGGTGAGTGGGTGTTTTGAAACTATTGAAAGGTTAGGTTAGGTCCTTGGTTGCTTTGCACTTTTTTGATCTTGAAGTATTCCTACCTCACAAAGGTGAGTTTTCTTATTACAATCATCACATTTTTTGTTCTTCAACAAAATAAATTACCATGTTCTCTTTTTTCTGCTTCCACTATCACCATCAGCTTCTGGTTCATTCTGATCATATATCAGGTGTTTTTTGTTGTTTGTTCTAGCTTTATTCATTGTACTTGGTCAATTGAATTTGATGCAACACGTAAGTCTGCACCCAGGCCACGTTGCGTACTCTTTTTACCTTACACTTGCCACGTTACCTTACACTTTTTACCAGCTAGCATTGGTTTTCTTACATTGTTAATTTTAAATTTCCTTTTCTTGTTTGCACTGCAAGCCAGCAATTAATTTATAATATTTTTAAAAAGTGAAAATTTATTCTCAAACCCGAACCTTAATCAACGTGCTTGGGTTGTCCTCATTGCTCAAATCACGTTGCATGTGGGACAACTGTCTCTTGATACAGGTGTCACATAGCAAACCCAAAAGATGCATCAATCTAAATAATTTATAATAATAATAATTATTATAATGAAAAGAAAGTAAAAGAAAAGAAAAAACCACAGAAACTTGACCTTCGACTCAAGGAAGCATAAGCATAATCAACCACGTTGCATTGTGCACGCGGTTACGCAAGGGCTTAATGCTCATCCACACTCTGAATCTTGAGAACTGTGTGCCAGAAGGAAGATAGAAATATGAACAGTTACAAATTAATTTACTTTAACTTTTTAGAGCTTCAAAATTTTCAATTCCTAATACTGATTCACTAATACAGAAAGCTATTAGCTCTGTATTTTACACTGTGGAGACTTTTGGTGTCTCTTCTGTATAAAACCAGATTTATTTGAGACAAAATGTGAAATAGATGGTTATTAGTTAAATTGTTAAGATCAGGGGCAAAAGAGGAATTTTGGTTCTATCGAGAGCACATTAATCCATAGTGCAATTGACCCGTGAGAAAGAGGTATGAACCAGAGAGTCTGTTAGTAAACGCTGTAAGGATAGTGTCTTTGAAAATTTGAAATGTAAAAAGATATTGAAGAAAGTAATCTGCCAAACTGAAAAGTTAGTTGCGTTTTCCAAATATGGTTGTATGAAGTTTATGAACAGAGATTGAGATTGAGTTTGGGAGACTCTTTATTTTGTTTATTTCATTTGAAAAATCTTGATCTGTGTGCGGTTTGGGGGAAGAGTGAAGTGACGGTGCCATCTCTCCTGCGACAGTTTTTTCAGGAACGATGAGTAGTTTCCTCAACGGTGCTTCGCCGGTGCGACAAGTGGCGGAGAGTGATATCGAGGCCGGTCCGGCCACTCGCCGCTCCACTGACCTCGATGATGGAGATTTATCGGATCCGTTTGATATTGCCAGAACTAAGAACGCTTCCATTGAACGCCTCAGGCGGTGGAGAGTACGTTTTCTCTTCTGATTCATATTCTTTACTATTTGATGTTTTTTTTTTGCTTACTTTTGCTTGTACTTTGCGTTATCTTCTGCTTGTTTCTATGTTTTTGAACTGTTTACGCTGTGTTTTCACTTTTTAATGAACTTATGATGGATTTAGGGGTTTGTAGAGTGGATGTTCTAGTTGTGCCTGTGATTGATTGATTGAGTGCGATTTTTGTGGAATTTTTTGAAAATTTGGTGGTTGTAGATTAAGGCAGTTGAGGAGTGTAGTTATGTCTGATTGATGTTTCAAGATATATTCTAGGAAATAGTATTGGACTGTTTGTTTCTCCTGGAGGATGATGAAAGTTAGTGGCGTGATATCAACAAGAGGTTTATTACAACTAAACTTGGATTACCCTAATTTATGGTGATATTTTTGTTCGCATTCTTGGTGCTGCAAATTTTAGAGCACAAATTTCTTCTTGTTCTGGATGCCTCTGTATGGGGGTTTTACAAAGGCCTTTGGAGGTTACGGTTCTTCGTTGCCTTTTCTATATAACAACACATGAAAAGGAATAGGAGATGCTTAAAAGATACAGTCACAGTTCCCAAGTTTGGCTAGTTATGTCATCTGAGAATAATAATGCGAATTAGTGATTTGATGGGAATAGTAATGCTAGTGATTTGATGGGAATAGTAATGCTAGTGATTTGATGGGAATAGTAATGCGAATTAGTGATTTGATACAAGGGCGAAGCAGTTTGGAGGTCCATGTGCAGAAGTCAAACTTTCAGATTGCAAACTTTAGCACCCATGGGGCAGAATATATTGTACTCACATATTTGATCTTGCATTAGTTAAATGTTAGTACTCATCCATTAAGTATCACCCTAAGTCCTTCTGTGCAAATCCTTACAAGCTTGGTAATCTTATTTCATTTTTAATATTTATCCTATTCTCAAATATATTGTTTAGTTTTCCAAGCACTTGGATTGGGAAATTGAAATGTTAACCTATCAAACTGCTCTGAAGATTTTCTAAGAGTGACAATTGATAAAAGGGAAAGGGAGTATCTAGGAAAGTCTCAAGGAATTGGGTGAGATTTTTTATGAATACAATATTTATACATTCTCCATACAGAGTGCTGCACATGAATGTCTAGACCACCTTCATCCAAGGGAGAAAGGACCATGTGTAATTGGAAAAAGAAGTTTGACAATTGACAAGTATTGGTTGAGATTGTTTCATGGATATGATATTTATACATTATCCTAAAAGGTCATGCAAAATCCTTGAAAATCTTTCACAAAAAAATAATTCATCAAAAATTGTATGTTTTTGAATACTGGAAACTTTTTATAACTTGTAAAAAATCCTAAATGAATACGGTTAGCTTTTGTTGTTGTCCTAGAAAATTCTAATAGTTTTGATTGATTATTTAAAAAAAATATTTATATCATTTAAAACCCTTAATTGAATACTACAAAACTTTTTTATAAAATAGTTAAAATCCTTTGAAATTCTAGTCCAATACATCCCCTTCGAATGGGAGTTTACACATGGGAATTTGAATTTGAGGATGCAATATTCTCATGTATGATACAAGTTTTGAAAAATGATCTGTGTTTATTATTCCCATGATGAGGGGTGGGAATGTTATATTCCCATAAAAATGTGGAAAGTTATTATTAACGCAATGATGAATTTGAGATTAGGAGATTGTTGCTTGAACAGCGAGAAGGCTGGCCCCTTATACGTACCTTTTGAGAAAATAGTATTAAACATCACTTATGTATTTGTTTTATTTAAAAATTTTAGTACTATACAACAATGGCAGGTGTTTATTCTCAGTTGATATTAAATGTTTGATATTTTTGTATTAGTTTGAAAAGCCTAGGTAAAATATGAAGCATGGGTTTGACTATTCTGAAATTGCAAAGTTACATGTACTGATATAACTTCTGTTTCCAAGATTCATTATGAACAAGAACGCATGTTCTCAAGCATACCACATTTAATTTGTAGTTTCATTTAGCTTTTTTGAGGTATGAATGTTGTTTTGTAATTTATTCTGAACTGTTGAGACCAATAGTTAGCTTCATTTTATTGTTCTTTATTTGCTATTTTTGAGTCTGTTTATGTATTTACGCATAAGAAACCATTTTGTTGTTATCTTTTTTAGCAAGCAGCGCTCGTGCTTAATGCTTCTCGTCGATTTCGTTATACCTTGGACTTGAAAAAAGAAGAAGAGAAGAAACAAATATTAAGAAAGATTAGGGCACATGCACAAGCCATTAGAGTATGGTTCCTTCAATTGGCTTTCTTTATTATGCTTACGGAAGGCATATGAAGTGTACTAATTATCCATTTTACATTATTAGGCAGCTTATCTTTTCAAAGCAGCTGGTGGAGTTCCAGGAAATGGTGAGTAATTGAGTTATACTCAAATTTTTATTTGCCTATCTTTGCTATCTTAATGAATTTGGTTTAATACAGTTATCCAGTAACATACAAGATTGTCATATTTTTATCTGGTTACATTTGTGTAAACATTTTGGTGTAATTCAGTCTTCGTGCATAGCATGGCTGTTGCTGCATGCAAGGGAGATAATGGCAGCTGAGAAAAATGACCCATATGGACTTGTCTTGATTCTGATTTTTCTTGAGATTTTTTGGATTAATAATTTGGTTGGTGAGATAATGAAGATGCAGATGGGTGTCTTATTAACACTGGTGATACTGAAATTTTTTGGAAGTGGTGGATTACTAGATGGAGATTCTAATATTGGTCTTGACATATAAATTGATGGGAATTTCTTTGGCAGAGGCAATGGTGGCCAACATTATTTCCCAAAAAGTGCAAAAGGCTGAGAAGAAGACGCTAGGTGAAATAGAAAGAATCATGGAAATAAATTAGAATTCCAAATATTGAGGAGGTCTATGGTGGAACAATGATGGGAAAGGTCATAGAGGATGGGACCTCTTTGATACCATTTTGAAATTAGGAGGTTTTAGGTATAGAGGAAGATAGGTAAAAGATAATGAATCGCTAATTGATATGTATTACAATGTTTTCATGTGTAAGTAAAAGCTAGAGCACCTGTCCTTTTTTATGAACATATAGTATTAGTAACTACCGCAAAGCGACAACTAATAAGTAAACTACTTGAAGAAGATAATCTAAGATATGATAAGATTAAGATTTTTCCTATGCCCTAACTTCTACCAGTTGAACAAAAGTTGCCTTCATTATGATCAGATTGGACAGATGGATGCATGTGGCACATAGTGTTCACTATCTTGTTCATATTCCAAAATATATATTTGCATTTATGACGTCCTTATTGGATAGGTACATTCTCCTCTTTGCATTCATAACCTACACGTGAATATGCATTTTGGTAGTTAGTTTTGTTGTTCCATGGATCTTTATTTAAATAACTTACTTTATTTTAACAAGTTACTTTGTAGTTTAACAAGTGTATTAATAAGGTGTAGGCCACTTTTTTTTTAAAGTATTGATGGCTAATGCTTTAAATTGTAGAACCTATTAAACCTCCTCCGACCCGCGTTGCTGGTGAATTTCCAATTGGACAAGAGCAACTTGCTTCAATTTCGAGGGAGCATGACACTGCTGCCCTCCAACAATATGGAGGGGTATGTTTGCTAAGAATATTTTTTCTCCACTTGGTAATAGTATTGTTCAGTGTCATAAATTTTCAACTGTTGCTTTTGGATCATTATCAGGTTGTAGGACTATCAAATTTGTTGAAAACCAATTTAGAGAAGGGAATTGATGGTGATGATGCTGATTTACTAAAACGTAGGAATTCATTTGGTTCCAACAATTATCCTCGGAAGAAAGGAAGAGGTTTTCTGGTAATAACTTATTTGGAGTAATGAAATGCTTGATGATTTTAGGGTCGACAAGTTTCTACTTTGTGATTGGATACTATACCGACCTTTTTTTTTTCTATGGTTTTTACAGATGTTTATGTGGGATGCTTGCAAGGACCTGACCTTGGTTATTTTAATGGTAGCTGCAGCAGCTTCACTGGCACTTGGGATAAAATCTGAGGTAAGATTGGCTGGTGAAGTTATGAAGCAATTCTTTGCACTTGGCTGAGAGTGCTGAAAGCGGGTTTCTCTCATATTTATAAATACTATTCTCCAAATTTTGTATTGTTCTTTACTTTTTGCCATTTCGCTCCCACTAATTTAGACATTTTTATAAAATTATTAATCCTCAAACCTTACTCCTTCACTTTTTTGGCATTCTTAGATTTCTCTATAGCTATTTGATATCAGCCTTTTCTGTTTTAATCTATTCTACATTTAGCATACAATGCTTTGATAGACTGCGTAACTTTGGACGTGCTGGAACTATTTTATACTATGTTTCCTGCACAAATATAAAATTAAATAAATATTTAGGTTGATCTAAACAATGCATACTATTATTTGAATCCATTTTATTTAGGGGAAGAAAATCTTTTAATTTGTGAGTCTTGTTTTGACTTTTTTTGGTTCTTTAACTTGTGCTAATTATGTTCAATTAAAGTAAAATCCAAGAGTTTGCAGACTTAATATGTATATGCATTCTTTTGAATGTTATCTTGTACAATCAGTTAATTTATATGGTCTTTTGGCCTACTCTCTTTATGTTTGGTCCTTCACTTTATAATCTAGGATTAAGAGAACATTTTTGTGAGTATTCAGATTTTTTTCGATTCATTTTGACAAAAAAAATTGTTGCAGGGTATTAAGGAAGGCTGGTATGATGGGGGAAGCATTGCTTTTGCAGTTATTCTTGTTATTGTTGTTACAGGTATTATATTGGCTTTGTAAGGTATATATTACATGGTGTTAATTTACCTGCTTTTATGACTCTGTTGCTATTTCCTCTTTGATAAGCTTTTGTTATAGTCCAAGTTCATGACCCACACTGTCCATTCAGTCTTTTAATGTAGATGTTATTACAGTTATAATTATAATAATGGTGTCTATTAATTTCTCCTTCAGATGACCAACCTCTTTCTTTTCTTGCTGTTTTGTAGCTGTAAGTGATTATAAGCAGTCTCTTCAGTTTCGAGACCTAAATGAAGAGAAGAGAAATATACACCTGGAGGTTTGTTTGTTTCTTCAGTTAAACTTGAGTGTTGTATTACGCATTTTTTAGAAATTTTGTAGGCATATTTTTAACCTTTTATTTGAATTTGTGCATGAGAAGGTTATTAGAGGTGGTAGAAGGGTTGAGATCTCTATATATGATATTGTTGTTGGGGATGTTATACCCCTAAATATTGGTAACCAGGTACTTGATCTTTTTCTATTATTCTTTTCCTTATTATACTTGTCGATTCCAGTTTCTTTGCCACTAAGTTATTTTATACTTTTTCTAGGTCCCTGCTGATGGAATTCTGATCACTGGTCACTCTCTTGCAATTGATGAATCAAGTATGACTGGGGAGAGCAAAATTGTAAGTATTTATTTTTTATCTCCTACGAAGTTGGATTTTTTTTTCTGCTACATATTTGTTTTTTGCTTTTTGCAGGTCCATAAAGATTCTAAGGATCCTTTTCTGATGTCTGGATGTAAAGTTGCTGATGGCAGTGGCACAATGCTGGTAATTTAGACTTTTCCCTGTTTATTTTTGCAATTGAAGTGTGACATGATTTTAGTTTCATAATGAGGATTTCAAAGGATAGTTGTTGAGATAGTAATCGACACACAATAGTTACTTTGGTGGAGGTGTGGGTTGTAATTATATCAAGGACCAATAAAATGTGCATTGATTGTGGAAGTGTTTCTGAATTGGATTTAAAGCAGATTATACATTCTTCATATACCCTCTTGCTGTCTATTTAGGATCCCTTTAATCGCTACACAAGAATTATAGGATTTAGTTGGTGGTATCGAATTTCTCAACCATTCATTTGTATAATTTTCTAGAATTACCCTTAAATGAATTTTTTGTCTAATTAAATAGTGTGTATCCACTTACATAACAGTTAGCAATCATTCTATCCTCAGCTGAGCCTTAATTTGCTGCATATATTGTTTATTGGCTAGAAAAAAATATTAAGGTAATTAGTATTTAAAGGGAATTTTGTAAAGAATTTTTTTTTTGCAATAGACAGTTTAGAGAGAGGGTTATGTGGGTGGTGATGCCAACATTACAGTGATTGCCCAAAAGTAATGAGAGGGCTATTGCACATCAGCCTACCTGGGTGCTGGGTTGTGGAGCGTGGTGTGATGTTCGGATCCAATTCTGCGATTGAATCCCACATCAGATAATTCGCAAAACTAGTTGGATGAAGTAGATAATTTCTTCTTTAATCAATTTCAACAATAGAATAAATCAGAGAAGAATCCCTCGGCAAACCGTGTTTTGCATTTTTTCTTTGCACACGACTTTCCCTATGTATTCATCTAAACCTGAATTACTTGCCTAGCAAAAGAATCTAAGAAAGTTGAATATTTAATTAATGAACCCTATATCGTGACTCTTTCTACGTGAGCATTTTAAAATCCTATAAATACTGAATACTAAAACATCATTTTTTATATCGTCATTTAGTAAATCAATTTACAGAGTATCGTGACCTATTTTAAATTATAAATAATTGACTAAATCTTTTTTTGAAAAATATCATATTACAAGGACTAGCTTTTGTAGTGTTTCTTATCAAAAGGATCATAGAGAATGTTACTATTTTTTTAAAAAAGGATGTTGGTTGTTTGCTTTTATGCATACTATTATTAACAGGATTTTATTCCCCAGGTTGAATATAGAATTTGGAGTCAATAAAATATAGATTTACTTTTACCAAATCTCTTTTAATTCAATATATTAATTTAACTTTTTCCTTGTTTATTTTTTACCACAGGTTACTGGTGTTGGTATCAATACTGAATGGGGGCTTCTAATGGCTAGCATCTCAGAAGATACTGGTGAAGAAACACCATTGCAGGTCCTTTTCTTAGTTGTGATTTCTTATTGAGTTCTTCTATTTCTCATACGTTACTCATATATGTAAGTTTTCAATATAGGTTCGCTTAAATGGTGTAGCTACTTTCATCGGTATTGTTGGACTCTCTGTTGCTGTTGTCGTCCTGGTCGTGCTACTGGCTAGGTAACTTAGTTATTAACATATTGTTGCTATATGTTTTTGTGGTTTGTTGATAAGATTATAATCAGCATGCCTCTAAAGTTGAAATTTGTTGACAGATATTTCTCTGGGCATACTGAAAACCCAGATGGTTCGCCTCAATTTAAAGCTGGCAAGACTAAAGTTGGTGATGCTGTTGATGGTGCAATTAAGATAGTAACTGTTGCGGTATGTGTGATGATAAATACTATATTACCAGAGCATGTTGATGCAATTGAAGATGTATATCCATATTTATATTTATATTTCAGGCTTTAATATCTTTGTAGTGATAATAACCCAATGAATATATAGGTCACCATCGTTGTGGTTGCAGTTCCTGAGGGGCTCCCATTAGCAGTTACTTTAACGTAAGTCTGCTCATTTTGACCTGAGCTTCGTAGTTTATGCATTTGTTTTTGCTGTCATCATTCATGTTTTAACATTGTTTACATTTTACATCGTTGATAAGTTTTTCATTTTACTTTGTTTTTATCACGTCTTCTTCCTTAGTTTTTGTAATTGCCATATATTAGCAAAAATCTGTCAGTGAATTGCACATTGGGTCCAATACAGAATCTATAGTTGATGCTTAATTTTCCATTTTTTTTATTCCACTAATATTTTATTTTCCTAGTGATGTCTAGCACTGATCTTTAATAAAATAAAAATTTATTTTCACATTCTTTTATCAAGCATTAAATGTCTACATTACATTGTTAATATGCTTCTGTCGTATCTAAAATACAATTTTTTTCTTTGGGTTCACTATCTAATCTTTGTACTTACACCCTTTTTCATGAATTATGTTATATAGGCTGGCCTACTCGATGAGAAAAATGATGGCAGATAAAGCTTTGGTATGCCAATTGATGTTTGTACTTTTATTGAATTTTTACATAAATATATGTGAAACTGTGTTTAATATGTCACATTGAATTATAGGTAAGGAGGCTTTCTGCCTGTGAGACCATGGGCTCTGCCACAACCATATGTAGTGATAAGACTGGCACATTGACTATGAATGAGGTTAGTTGTGGTGCTGTATTTGAAATATTGATTTAAATAGTACTTTTTGATATCTATTTACGTCAACTTCTTGGAGAGAACTTCTTGCAATTGTTTCTTGTTTTAATGGTTTTTATGCGTGCAAGCTTTTATTCAAGTAAGAATCCTTTGAGCTTTTCAAGATAAAGTAGGAGCTCAAAATGTCAACTATTCTATTTCTTTCTACCAATGAGACATTTCTATTGGATAAATTAAGACTTCTAGGAAGTTCATTTCTCTTGGCCTTGTTTGGCATTTATGCATTAGATTTTCTTAAAATGTTAACATTTTTCAATTCAATGAGACAGATGACTGTGGTTGAGGCTTATGCTGGGGGCAAGAAAATTGATCCTCCTCACAAGTTGGAGAGTCCTATGCTTCGCTCGCTGCTCATTGAGGGTGTTGCACTGAACACTAATGGTAGTGTTTATGCTCCTGAGGTACGAGGAAAGAAAAAGTGTAAATTCATATGAACATAGACTTAGGTTGAACTACTACTCTTCACTGATTTTTCTCCTACAGGGTGCTAATGATGTTGAGGTTTCTGGATCACCAACAGAAAAGGCAATTTTACATTGGGGAATACAGGTGTGTTTTGGAAGTGCTGTCCTTTCCCCTCCCCTCCTTTCATTTTGGGCTAACATATGTGCTTCTAAGTTATAACTAGTGATGACTGTTATATCAAATCTCAGCTTGGGATGAATTTTACGGCTGCTAGATCCGAATCATCAATTATTCATGTTTTTCCATTCAATTCAGAGAAAAAAAGAGGTGGTGTTGCAGTACAAACGGTACATTTTTATTATACTATGCAGATATTTTACTTGTATTCTAGACTAACTGAAACATTGCTTGGTAGTTTATATATTCGTTAAAAATATATCATATTTTAGCCAGGGCATGATAATTTTATGCATATACGCAGGCCGACTCTAATATCCATATACACTGGAAAGGTGCTGCCGAGATAGTCCTATCCTGCTGTACAGGTTATATTGATGCAAACGACCAGCTGGTGGGGATGGATGAGGAGAAGGTTTGATTTGATAAACTTGTTACATGTTAACATCAGTTAAGAGCAGACGTATCTTAGATTGTGTTCAGTTTTTTATTGGGAGGGAGGGGGACAGGGTATCTTGCCCAAATAGGAAATCATCTCAAACTACTATGTATAGTATTTTTTTATCGACCTGACCCCTCTTGCCAACTGGTTTTTCTCCGTCCCTTGTTGGATTCACTTTAACATTGCTTTAGAAATAGATCCCAGCCTTCTGATTTTTATTCACCTCATTACATAATTTAATCCCTATATTTTGGGGGGATGAACTATTTGTAGCGAATACCCAGAATTCCCTACCACTCAAGCAACGAGACCTGAATATCCAAGGAACTAGTGTATTTACAAAATAGAGAAACTGGGATATCTCAACTGATTCTATTATATAGTTTCTTCATGACTAGAGAATATTAAAGTTGTTTTATTTTATGTACGCTACATAGACAGAGCAAATAAAATTAATATATGAATTGTGTGGATGACTACTCTTCACGGTTAATATGCATGTTTGTGTCTTGTGTGTGTATGTATGTGTGTAAAGTTTTTCTGTCTTGCAGATGTCATTTTTCAAAAAGGCTATTGAAGACATGGCTGCTGATAGTCTACGTTGTGTTGCCATTGCATATAGATCATATGAAAAGAAAAAGGTTCCAACTAATGAAGAACTACTTGCTCACTGGTCTTTACCAGAGGATGATCTTATTTTACTGGCTATTGTTGGTCTTAAGGTATGCATTTGGAAACCTTCCTATCATTGTCACCTTTGTTATATTTTTCTGTTTGTATTATGGTATTATATCCCATAGTTTTGCTTTCCAATTTAAAGGTAAAACTGTTTGGCCATATTCTTTATAGGCTTCATATCCAATTTATTCACAATAAATGCCTACTCCACTTTGTTGCATACTTTGTATGTAGTAGCAGTTTTTATGATTGTTGAGTATTGGGGTCCCAGTCTCGCTGGGATGTCAAAGTCTCATAATGATGCTTAGCGTGTGAGCTTTTATTAAAAAGAAAAGACTTGCCACTTCAAAGGATGCAGGGGAGTTTAATATTTTATTTATTATGTCTTTCTCCTTGCTCTTTGATTTACTACATTTAAGTTCTTTTATGTATCCTAATAGAGAAACATTGGACATGTCTAGTTTTTAACAGCACCAGACTTAAAATATTTTCCGCATGCTAAAATTCTGTTTCTCTATATTATTTTTTTAATGTATTGAAATTCAGGATCCTTGTCGACCTGGTGTCAAAGATGCAGTGCTACTTTGTCAAAAAGCTGGGGTTAAGGTATTTCATATAATTGATTTTGAAAGTTATTTGTTGTGAAGTATAGATGCTTCCATTTGCTTTATGCATCCATTAATATTTGATACAATATACTTGGGTGCATCACCAATATGTGTGAGTGAAGTATCCAACCTATGAAATACCTATATTTTAATTTTCTTTGTTTACCTGATATTGATATTATTGGATACTTTAGTGATATGTGTTGGTGAAGTATATTCAAGCATTTTCAACATTTTATGAAAATTTAATCCATATAGGACTCTAAAATAAAGAAACATGGGAACACTGACCTTTGACGAACCAAAATAGAAATTGTTCTCTTTATAAATGATGTCAAGAAATGCATGAGATTGATAATACAAATCCTATGTATCTAAACATTAAGAAATAATTTATAATGGAGGTTTGCGTGGAGGCTATGCTCACTGGGGTTGATCATAGGACAAGTTTAGCTTATCGAAATTTTGATAGGGTCATTTGTTTCAACTTGAATCTAATTTGACCTTGGCCTGATAATGCATGATACATGTTTGAGTCAAAGTGATCATGATGACGTTATCAATGTTAGCATATATTATGAAACCAAAACCTAGTTATATTTAATAATATATATTTTAAAACAAATATCAATATAGTTATATTATCATGTTATGGATTAGATCAAGAAGTTCTGTTATAAATACATAATTGTTGAAAATTATAAATTAGGAGTGTGAGGGCATTGGGTTGGGTTGGAGAAACCCAAAGTACAGCCGAACCCTATTCCTAAAATCATATTGTTAACAATTATAAACTCCAATTTTAAGACTTGCTTAGGAGTAGCTTTTTTTTATGGGGAATTAACTGTTTTTTTTTGTTTCCAAAAGCTCTCATGAATAAAAGCTGTTATTCTCAAATTTAACAATTGTAAAATGTAATTTAAGACATGCTTAATTGAACCAAATAAATCCAATCACTTTGTGGTTGTTTGGGTATGACTTTTTCTGGAGAATTAATTGTTTTGTTTTTTTGCGGAAGATCTCAGGAAGCCAACAAAAGAAAGCTATTATTCTCAAAGTTAATCTGAACCAAACATAAATAATAAACATAAAAGCATGTTGTCATGTCTAACTGACTAACCTTATCCCTAACCATAAACAAGGTGAAAAGAATTAAAATCTGGGCAGAATAGGCATGCTGATTTTAGGTGCTTGGGTTACATACCATTTAAAAAGGTAAGACATGAACAAAAAGATGGGAGAACAGATGTATGCTTCTGTCATTGGGAGACACAACGGAGTTTGTGCGTTATGTCATGGTTCTGTTCATGGGAGATGGTTTGCACAGAGGTAGAAGAGTGGGTTTCAACTTAAAAAAAGAAAATGTAACAGGGAGACAACTGTCCTTACCTGACAGGGGTGCTATTTGGCAAAAGCCCCCACTCAACATGGATGTTGAGGGATGACACAGATGGAAACCCAAAACAGGTGTGTTGCATGAAGATGAATTGATGAAATGGCAGATGTACTATTGGATGAAGAAGATTTCTAATATAGGTTTTAAACTATAAAATGATAAAGAAATGAGTGGAGATGAAAGGGCTTTCACATCTTCAAATCGCTATGTCACTCCTAGATTTCCAATGGCATTTGTAGCCACGTCGTTGTAGCTATCGTTAGTACTGTCGTTATTACAAACTTGCCATGACATTTGTATGGCAGTTTTTATGAATCTGATATGACAACACCACTATGCCTTGTCTGCTATTTGACATCACGGTTAACACATTTTGTTGCATGGCTCTTGAATTTTAGTGTCATAGGCATCACCTTGTTAGAGAAAAAATAAAGACTAAATCAAGAGAAGATAATTCATCTATTTTTGTATGCTACATAAATAAGAACAGATTTATGATCCCTGCAAAGGTATTGTGCCTACTGTACTATTTTCTCACTGCACCAACCCTATATATGTGTCATTGCTTTTAATTTTGAAGCCTTCAAGGTTCCAAAGACCAAGACTAGCTTTATTTGATTTTCTCCAATATTATGCTAATTGAGCATTTAAATTAAGATATGAAATATGCTTTGCTAATGCATTTCCAATTGATTTTTTTGTTTTTGCGGTTTGGATTTCTAATCACAGGTGAAAATGGTCACTGGTGACAATGTGAAAACTGCAAAAGCAATTGCTGTGGAATGTGGAATACTTGGTTCATTTGCTGATGCTACAGAACCAAACATCATTGAAGGAAAAACATTTCGTGGCTTGTCAGATGCACAGAGAGATGAAATTGCTGATAGGATATCGGTAGAATCAAATTACTATGATGGCCTTGTTTTTGTGCTTTTGTAGTGGTATGTTCTTTGCAAATAGCATTTATTGCAAATCCTGTGTAACAGGTAATGGGACGGTCATCTCCCAATGACAAATTATTACTAGTACAAGCATTGAGGAGGAAGGGTCACGTTGTTGCTGTAACTGGTGATGGAACAAATGATGCTCCTGCCCTTCATGAGGTTTGCATCGTATTTACAATTTTTGAAGCTTATGTTTGTATTTTTAGGCATGTGCTTGTATTGTTTATAAGTATCCATTACAATGATGACATCGATAGTAATTGTTCATTTAGTCTGATAATGTGGCTGGTATGTCTATCTTATATTGTTGTAGATTCGTAAGATTCCTATTAGTGGTTACATTATTCAGTTTTATTTTAATTTTGAAGTTTTGAACTATCATTCCAAGTCTTATGTAGTGAACTAGCTTTTATTTTCTTTGTAATTCTATATATTTTGTGATATAGGCCGATATAGGTCTTGCAATGGGTATCCAAGGTACAGAAGTTGCCAAAGAGAGCTCTGATATCATTATTTTAGATGACAATTTTGCTTCAGTTGTAAAGGTCAGTACTACCTTGAGAGATTTTGATTTGTTCTTAGCAGTGATGTATGTTAGCTCTTTACCTCTTGAAGGGCTGTTTTTCTGTCACCAGTAGTAGAAATGTAGTTTTTGGTTAATGACTATAATGAGAGGTTTATTTTTATAGAATTGAGGTGCACTAAATCTTTGAAGTACAACTTGTAATGACATTGTGTTTCTCCATGATTGTAGGTTGTCAGATGGGGACGATCTGTCTATGCAAATATTCAGAAATTTATCCAGTTTCAGCTTACAGTAAATGTGGCCGCCCTAGTGATAAATGTTGTTGCTGCAGTTTCTACTGGTGATGTTCCATTAAATGCAGTGCAGGTGATTTTCTCTTTCCCTTTCTGGGTTATGCCCACATATGAAGTTAGGATGACATTAAAAATCTCTGTTTATATCTCTACAGCTTCTTTGGGTAAATCTAATCATGGACACTCTGGGAGCACTAGCCCTGGCAACGGAACCACCAACTGATCACCTCATGGATCGATCTCCAGTTGGTCGAAGGTCAGATATATTATTTTTTGTGATTCTTATTGGTGTACTTAAGATCATGGCATTTGTTTGAAAAATGCAGAAATTTTATTACTATAGTATTACACAGTGCTTGGAAAAGTAGAAAAAGTATCAAGACAGTTGGGAAGCCAATTCTTTTTCTATTTTTTATTTTTGGATCGTTTAAAAGAAGAAATATATTTAAAAGGAGGATAATATGCAAGACCAGGACGAGATATCACTTACGGAATGCTAAAAGTGAATGTTATAATCAATTGAAATACAGTCCACTCGTTGTAAGTTATATGCAAAATCTCCCTCTGAAACAAAATAAGAGAGTTGTCAATAGCCATTAAGCTGTTAGTGAAGGCTGAATTATGTAAGCATGCGTGAATCTGCAGAATGTGTTTGTGAAAAATGGGTTAATTCAATTTGCAGCTTTATGATCTAAACATCAGAAGAAAGGAATTTGAAGAGAATATTTCACAAAACAAAAATTGAGATATCCGTAGAAGAATTGGAAATCTGTTGAATATTTCATGCTCTACTAAAGCTATGCAATTTCTGTGCAGAGCCCATTAGTTTTATGTTTTTATCGTTCTGTCATTACAGGAGATTCAAATTCTTCTTTATAACTGTGGGCCAATAGTTTATAGTTTTATTACCAAAACAATAGATGATGCCTATGTGCTTAATATTTGAGATAGAATTGACAAATTGTTTGCTTGCTTTTTCAGAGAGCCTCTCATAACAAATATTATGTGGAGGAATTTGCTGATACAGGTGAATTATCTTTCTCATTCATTAGTACCCCTTGTAGTTTTTGCGGATTTCCCAAGCATCCCAACTACTTAAAGCATTAGGAAATAATACAAATTACTTATTTATTGCATCGAAATCAATAATTTTTCGAAATTTTCAGGCAATGTACCAAGTGTCTGTCTTGCTTGTACTCAATTTCCGAGGTAGAAGCATACTGGGTTTGAGCAAAGACAACAATGAGCATGCAATCAAAGTGAAGAACACTTTGATATTCAACGCATTTGTTCTCTGTCAAGTAAGTCTTCCTGACTTTGTAATGGGAAAATACAGATAGCTATGCTTGTTGGCAATGTGCCTTACTAATTCAATCAACTAACTTGACTAACTATTACAACTAACTGTTAGTATGGGGTATCTATTTCTCCTTGTCCTCAACCTCAAGATGGACAACTTGGGGCTTTGATGAAAATAAAGTCCACTGATGTTCTAACTGATTGAAGCATGATAACCAAGCCCACCTGACTTGATCACTGCCGCCAAAATTTGCTTCACTCGTTCAGGGTCGTAGACAAACATGTGAGTTCCTTTCAGCAGTGTTATTTGGCCACTGAACACAAATCAATGCCTCTGTTTAAGAACTGCACTATAGCAAGTGGTATCATAGTCATTCACTTCCTTCTATTAGACCTGACCCACTGGATAATAAAAGGAGTTCAGCAGATTATATCTGCTCAGCGGATTATATCTGGCCCGATGCTTTCATCTCTAAAATCCATTTTTTTGCCTCATCTTCCTTCCTCTCATCCACAAGCAAACTTTTCTGATATTCAACATGGTTGCTATGCAAAGATCCATCCTTCTCATCGGACAACTTTGCCTCTCCTTCTGGGCCAAACCCATTTGCCCCTCCTCCTTCAGTCACTAGACAAATATAATAGTTTGGTGGTTCTTGTGATTAGGAGGTGAAAACATTGATGATATATGTGCGGCTTGAGCACTGTTGTCAATGGTGGAAAGCCAATAATCTGCTATATCATGAGTGGAAGTGACATAATGGTTGAAAAATATGGTAAATGTGTCTCATAAACTAGTTAGGCCTAGCTCACTCTTGTAAATCCGTTTTGTAAAGTGAGATTTGTATTTACTTGTATATTATAATTAGGATCATACCTTTCATGATAGGGACTGGACATCTTGAAGGAGAACCTAGATAATCTAGATATTTGTAGATGGTCCAAATGGTCCAATAATGGCCCAATAGAGGGCTTGACTAGATATTAGGATATGCTTTGATACTATAGTAAAAAGAGTTTACATCTGCATTTATACTATAATTTAGTTAGCAACACTTGCCTGAGTACCAACCCTCTTATGTCGTGTTTGCTAGGATGGAGATAAGAGGGAAAGAGTGGATTTAATGTTTAGAGGATAAAATTATAAGGGAAATTATGGTGATAAGCTTATAACTTCGGGAACTTTTTATAGTCACTTAGAAGCGGTTTATTTGGCGTTTAACTTTTTCAGATAAACTTATTCGTATGTATTGATATGAAGTAACAGAACCAAAGTATTTCCATTCACATATGACTATGGATGGCTTGCCTATAATATATAGTTTTTCCGTTTTTGCTTGATTGTTACCTCATTGTTCCAGCAATTTTATTCTACTTCCTCTTATCAACATTGATGTTGGGTTCTTCCTTCCTCCATTTATATCGCTACTATATCGTTTTGGTTGTGGAATGGCATGGGATATGTTCCCACTTCATTTTGCTCCTTATATTTGTGGTCAAATTGTTTTCCTTCTTATTCTCTTGTACTTGATGAGTGACGAGAAAGACAAAATTCTTTCGAATCTGCAGATATTTAATGAATTTAATGCTCGAAAGCCAGATGAATACAACATATTTAAAGGAGTCACGAGAAACTACCTCTTTATGGGTATAATAGGATTAACTCTTGTGCTTCAGGTTAGTCTTGTTAACACTCCTCTGGTAGTTTTAAGCCATTGCTGTGAAATGTGTCTAAGGGTGACATAAATTGCTACTGTTTTTCAGATTGTCATCATTGAATTTCTGGGCAAGTTTACAAAAACAGTGAGGTTAAATTGGAAGCAGTGGATCATCTCTGTCATTATTGGATTCATTAGGTCAGTTAATCATACGCCCTATCGAGCTAGGCAGCCAATTTTGTGCATTTCTTTGCATGCTTTCTTTTAAATAATTTTTCAGAGTCAAAACTTTAAATGTCTTGAATTGATTGCTTAATCTTCCCAAGCATTTTCTTGAAAGGCTTATTATGCACAAGTCGTCAAGGATATCACCCCTTACACACTCTTCTTACTTTTCAGTTGGCCTCTTGCTGTGATTGGGAAATTGATACCAGTGCCAACTACTCCTATCAATAACGTTTTTTCGAAGTGTGGAACTTCTAAAAGGAAGGAGCCCGAGGAATCTTAATAGTATGGTCTCTACTTTTTCAAAGAATCTCATTCCCCTGTTTCTTTGGTTGTCTGACTGTCAGCATATAATGGAATGGATACTGCACACGAACAAGTTTATCTTTCTACTGATCTAACACTATTTTAACTTGTTAATTTGGAATTAACTTATACTTAGGTTCTAACCAGAATACACCGAATCTCAGTTAGTCTTTGTTTTTGTTAAATATACAAGCTTGACAAATGTTGATTAATATTTTGCAGATTTGATAAGTTGTAAAGATATGAATGGTTTCAATTTGGTTGTTTGTACTTGGTTATGTTTGGATTACAATTTTTTCCGTTGATTCAGTAATAGTGTTTCTATTCATTCATTCCATTCGAAGTTAATTATATAGTCCAATGAGAAACTCTATGACTAAATAGTTTCTTCTATTAATTTATACAAATATCGAAAAATGTGTGGTTGAGGAAGGGTGTAGACAGTAAAATCCGAAAGTTAATCCTTTTTGAAATGGACCAAATAGAAGCGATTTGAGCGCAAATTTTGCACGGTAATGTTTCTACTAGGTACAAGTTTACCAATTTGTTCTTAATATTCTTATATATATATATATATATATATATATATATAAAATCTTGAAGCATCTTCTTATAATCTTATGCACATTTACATAATACTTGCCAATTTCATAGCACCTCAATTATAACATAAAACTTTGCATTAAATGAATTACCTCAACATTATTTTTTTTTCCTCTAGTTAGAAAATATATATGTTGAATTTATAACATGCATCCAACAGCACGGTATTTTGTAACATTATTACAATTTATACTGCATTCAAAATCACCATTCATCGTCAAATTAATTTATGACATTTTAACTCAAATATTCCAAACATACAATTTAAAACTATAAAAAATATTCAATTTCAATAAAAAAAATTGTTAAAAACGTTCTTTACTTAACTACTATTTGTTTTGTCAAGATTGAAACATCAATTATGTGCTTTATCAAAAACTAATCTTGATTTAAAATGACTACGAAATTCCGAACAAGTTTAAATTGTGACCTAAAAATCCATTATAAATTTATCAAATCTCAACTCCAATAAAACTTTTATCCCAATTCTTAAACTAGATTAAAGTAAGTTTAAGGTATTAGCTCCTTTTACTTAATAATCATTTGTTTTCCAAGTCACATATATGTCCTAAGATAGAAAATAATTTGAATCTATTACTAAAAGTTTAATTGCCTAGGAAACATCAAAATTAATTGTTAATATTGATGAAACATCTTCTCATCTCATAAAACATGTGAGAAGATTTGTAAAGTAACAATAAACTTAGTCAATCATAAATTTTAACCCGTCACAATTGACCCTTAATGTTTTCTTATTATGAAAAAAAAAACGATAATCAATATCAAAAAATAAAAAGACAAAGAAAATAGAAAGAAAAAATTAAGGGTAATAAAATTTATAAATAAATAAACAAAAAGTTAGAATCCTAATTTATAGATTCTATATAAATTATATTCTTAAAAATCATTTATACTAAAATAAGAATGGAGTTAACTTTTTCTATACTAGTTGGTGCATCATTACCTTAATCACATTACTTAATTTACTAAATAGTCACTTAACTAATATGTTACAAATATATAATATAATAATATTAAAAAATTCCAAATTTTAAGATGGGCCAGTAATATGATAAGAACCTTGCTATTTGATGGTCTTATACAAAACATACTTTTAAACAAATTCATATATATATTAGACCAAAATTTCATTGAAATCAGATATTTTGAAGAAGGGATATGGTAAAACAAGACTGAGGGCTACATTCTGATTTTATTTAATAAAGGTTAAGTTAAGGTCTAGACTTTGTGTTTTTTAATGAAGGTCATAAAACTTTGTCTTGAGACTAGTTGCTGTCATGATTAGAGAACTAACAAGCCCTCATCATAAACTCCCTTATATCATACAATTAATATCATATAATGTGTTACTTATATATTTAACTTAATATGATTAATTAAGATTAATGTGTTATATCAGGAAAGTAACTCTCTTAGATAATATCATTTATACAAAGAATTAATATGAAACATAAGTTTTACTTTAAGATATTAACTTTTATTTTTAACTTTCATATGAACTTCCTCAAAATAGGTTTTCAATTAATCAAAATACTATTTAACCTTTTTTTAGTAACCTTATGAAGTTATTATAATTATATAGTAAACGGTCAACGTTTACAGCTTTATCTGTTTTCAACTTTTTTCGACTGACTTTTTGTCAAAATAGTTATGGTAAAGTGGGTTTAATTTACAATCGAAAGTTGTATATAGACTTTTGATACAAATATATATACTGTTTAAGTAAATAAATAAACAAAATACATTCAATAAAAAAAGAGTGTAAGTAAAATACTTGATTTGTTAAAAATATAAATTACAACAACTGTTTACTTTGGCTACAACAGCAGTAAATTTGCAAAACAAAACTAGATATATATTTCACTTTAATAAAAACAGCTCATATATGGCACAAAAATACTCATAAATACTTAAAAGGGCTGGTTTGATACATAATTAAAAAATATAGATAATAAAAATAATATTAAAGTTTAAAGTTTAAATAAATATAACTGAAATAAATACTCATGGGGATTGATTTTTAAAATTTCTCAAATGGGCACTAAAAAATTAATGTCGGTTTTCTAACGTAACTGTGTACCAGCCTTGACCCGATGTAAAGTTTCGTTCGTTGAATTTTTTTGTACGGTTTGCACTTCACATTTTTCAAACGGATTCTATCATTTAAACAATATTAGCTGTTTTATTTTGAATAAAATTACTAAACTAAACTAGAGTCAGAGTGCATTAAACAAAAGAGAGAACAATAAAGTCAAAGGAACGATAAGTTGTACTAAAGAAATTTTATATTGAGATTAATCATAAGGATTTGCAAAAATTAAGACGAAGAAGCAACAAGAACATTGGATGACCTAGTACGGCAACTACACAAAATTATTACAATTTGTGGATTTGTTTTGTGTATAATATATATGATCACGGGCTGGTCAACCAAATAAGATTCTCCAAAACATTATTTTAAACAAATATAACTACTTACTTACACACAAATGTACATAATATTATCCTACACTTAAAAAAATGTACATTGTTCTAATTTTTAAACACTTACATTCGATTCTTATAGGTTATCTTCACATATGCCAGAGATTTCAACACACCAATGTTTTTTTATTAGGGTGTTTAGTTGGGAGATTGCTTATTTTTTAAGAATTTTAACATGGAAATGTTTTTTTTTCTTTTTAAATATATTCTTCTTACCAGAATGGTTTGTCGTATTATCTTTTTTTATCATCGACATGTCTTCATCTTTTAACATAGAAGTGACTTTGGACATCGAAATAAAGAGTGATTAATGTATATGCAAAAGACACTTAAATATTAAGTTAACTCTATATATTTATGAGTAATATAAATATTTGTTGATAGATATTTTATCTCAATAGATATAGATTAACATGGTTGATATGTCCTAATGATTCTAGAAATGAAAATTTTAAAAATATTATTATAACATAAATTTTAAAAGTGTGTTTTAAAAGTTGGCATGATTCTATTATAAATTTTCGGAACATTGAACCTGCACATAGATTTCGTGAAACAAACGGAGGTTGTTACATACAGCACAAATCATATTATTTTATAGTAATCTTTCTCTATAAACAAAAAGATGGCAATAGCAACAACACATTCCATTCCCACAAAAAATAGCAGCCTCTTTGTGATGAACTATCATAAAATGGTTAGTCAAAATTTAAATTTTCTATAACCTTCATATAATTAGATTCTATGGGTATCTTAATTTTTTTTAACATTAATTGTCTCAATTGATTTAAAGTTCAATCTGGATAATGCATTCATCCAATCTTCCGCATTGCTAACTAGAAGGATTAACCAATTTCAAAATTAATATTTTCCTTATCAGTTTAATATTTGGGATTGCAAACTTAAAACTAATTTATTCCTAACAATGATTGTCTTTTTTAAGAATAAGTTGAAGATATAATTTTAATTAAAATCATATCATTGGGAATCAAATCTTGTTTTACAGAATTACAATTTCCTACATGTTAAGAAATATCTAGGATGTTAAGAAATAGTAATCGAGAAAGAGAGAACGATAGTGATAAATTGAGTTTTTATTTCTACTATAAACAATGACGATAACTAACAAATCATAATCTTTGTGATTTGAAATATCATATTAAAAGAAAGAGCTTTTCATCTGTGATGAAATAAATTATCAAGCGCAACACCGCTCTCTATAGACGAGTTTACAAAATAAAAATAAACTTATACATAATTCAAAATATTTGAATGAAAATTTATATACAATATTTACAATATATCTTTTAAACTTGTATGGTTATTTTAAATGTAGGGAAAATTAATTTTAATTTTATGTTTTAAATGGAAATCATATATATAGTGTAAATTAAGATCATTGCATGTAGATATAATTATTGATTCATCTAAAAAATTTTTTTATAGAGTTTGTTATGAAAATTTTGCCATTAATTTATAGGAACTAAAACTCAAAATTTTGGTTAAGGAAGAATTTATTATTATTTAGAGTTTAAGGTTTATGATTGAGGATTAAGGAAAAGTTTACCAGTATTTAATTATTGAAAAATTGATAATTTGAATGGTGTATTAAGTTTTTGATTTCTTTCATGTCAATGATATACCAATATTTAAAATATATAAATGAGATATTCATGATTATAATGATGACTTAAATCATATAGATAAATATACCATGTAATACAAAACTTATAAAAATTTATGTCCTCTATTAAAGTGAAGATGTTTAGATTTTATTAATATACTAGAAGGTACTCTCTCATCAAGCATACATAGAAAGATATGACATATTTTGATGTTAGAAGTTAAAACTGAATATTATTTTTTAAGAATATATATATATATATATATATATATATATATATTATGTTCTAAGAGTTGTTGAGTGAAACATTGCTTTGTTTGATCTTTTAGTGTCTTTAATAGATAATAATTGTATTTGATATAAATTGTTAAATAAGTAAAATTGTCTTATATATTTTATTTATTTAGGCTATTTTATTAATATGAAATTGTTGTTATAAGAAATGATAACATCATAAATAAAGAAGACAAGCTTTTAGTTTATATATATATATATATATATATATATATATATATATATATATATATATATATATATATATATTTTATATATATAATATATATATATATATATATATATATATATATATATATATATATATATATATATATATATATATTCCATATGGATATGTACTATGAAATTTATCTTTTTCAGGATTAATGTAAATTTATTAATAACCCATTTGCATGATTTTTTTTATATGTTTATATGTTATCTATATGTTTTATATATTATTTAGTTTTTTAAAATAAATAACACTATATGTAATTAACAAAATTACTTTTTTAAGTTAAAAATTTGGGTAAAACTATTCCTATTATTCTCCCTCTTGAGTTATTAAAGCCACTTGATTTACATAGTATCGATGAAGTCAACGGTTTTAATCTTTGGCCACAATTCTATAAAAGAAATTATACAAAAATACCCTATTAATTAATTTATTAAAAATTTGTCAAAAATTTATAACTTTTAAAACGTTCTTTAAATATATATATATATATATATATATATATATATATATATATATATATATATATATATATATAT